>Ga0182738_1000651_pt1 | contig 46329 bp, 35 predicted proteins | sample eDN5th30CBELigMG_FD_128876 | JGI IMG/M metagenome (GOLD analysis project Ga0182738, IMG submission 128876) | Enriched Miracle-Growth compost microbial communities from Emeryville, California, USA - eDNA 5th pass 30_C BE-Lig MG (version 2)... ... | reverse complement strand
TGTAGAGTTCATTGAGAGTGCAATCAACGGGAACTTCCAAATTAGGAATGGACTTGGCTCCTTCATAATTCAATCCCTTGAATGCAAAGCCAAACATGGAGCCCAATTCTTCCTTTCCAGTGTAATCTATTATTATTCATAAGATTCATTCAACAAATAATCTTTTTCATACCGACAAGATGAGCAAAAGGATTATTGGACCCAAAGAACTTTTCGAAAATTTCTTCTGGATTGCCACCGAATCTGTATCCTCCTCTGAAATCTTTTTCCAATACGTTAATAAACTTTGTTTCGTTAAAAGGACGTTTTTACTGCCATCAACAATGAATCCATCCTTAAGTTGTTCCTCACCATATTTATCATAAAAAGCTCTCTTATAACCTATCCCAAAATTAGCTGAACATCCTAGGAATCATGTACTGTCTCCGAGAACTTCGTAGGCTTCAGAGATCTCGCAGAAATTGTGATAAGTAAGATCTGGATCATATTTACTGAGCTTTGGGTGCCATTTCAAAGCAAGAGTCTTGTATCTATAAACCACATCAACAAGATGAAAATAAACTCCACATACGCCTTGGAAATTTCAGCTTCAGAGGCACCACGTTCTAAACCAAGAGTCTGATAGTAATCTTTTCCCATTATGTAACTGTAGGCTCAACTTTGGATTTTATTTGTTCAATGTTAAATATTATATCAATTCAATTCAATTCAAATGAGAAAAAGAACAAGAAAAATTTTTCATGTCTCGTGTCTGTTCTTTCAACAAAAAATAATATCACATCATACCATATCATATCATGCTAATATTACAAAATCCAAAATAAAAAATAAACATTCTTATGAATTACTAAAAGGAAGAGGCTTCTTTTCAATAATTTGGCCATATTTACCATGTTGTTCTTCATATGATATCAGATAATAATATCCATCATATGTGATAACAATTATATTCTTATCCTTCTCATTGCTTTGTAACACGATCGTCGATTTTTTATGTGGTAATTTCACATGTGAATAACTCCACTCTGAATCAAAATATGAATGTACCACCTTCAAAAATGAAAACCTAGGGATAGAGGGTTATTTCTCATATTCCTCATTTTGCTTACTTTGATTTACTATTCTTTGATGCTTCTTTTTTGTCTTCTGTTAATTGATATTTTGATGGTAATCCTTCCCTATCATCAAATCAGTAAGTATTTCCCCTAAAAATTTCTCCTTACAAGCTAAAGATATGGGCAGTTCCAGAATCACTGACACAAGCGACCCATTGCGAATCCATACTGAAGCAAATTGACAAAATGTTATGATTTTCAGTTCCTCTTCTTAATTCATTAATTACAGTTCCGTCTTCCACATTTATTATACGGATAAGTGTTCCCTAGAAAATTCTTATTCACTCTTCAAAATTTATCCAAACCTTCACTGAAGCTGTTCCGATGAGATTTCCTTGAGCATTTATTTCAATAAAGGCAAGAGGTCCAGAATGGGCTTTTGCATGAATTTCTGTATTTGAGTCAATATTCACAATATTTATAAACCCAATATCATGCTTATCTGGACAGCACAAAATCTTCTCGTTCAATGAAAAGCAGAATAGCCCTTTAGGATTATATGAGGTTTCGATGCTTTTGATCGGAGAAAGATCATGTAAATTGTGGATATAAATTTTATTCTCAATTGCGATAGCAAGCCTAGAATTCTTGATTACACACAAATGGGCAATAATAATCCATTTTTTACTTGTCTTTTCTGAGCTTGACACGTTTTATTTCTGACTTGAAGGTCAATTCGCCAATCACCTGGCAGATGTAATCGTCCCAAATTATTGCTTTATGAGGAGGAAATTTTGGAGTTGGACCTCCTCCCACCAATAAAAGAATATTTGTTCTATCAAGCAATTCCGCTATCCCAATACCGCCTTCCAAGTCTAAATTGGAGTCAGAATCTATTCTCATATTGTATCATTGAATTTACTTCGCCAAACAATTTCTTTAAATGGTGATGTATTATATACTCTGAATCCGCAATTCGTCGCACAAACAAAACAGCCTATTCATGATCAGTATTTCAAGATTGATCCAGAAATGTTCAAAACAAATAGGTACCTTGATCTTGATTGAAAGAAATATATTGAATTTCCTCTTTCTTTCCACTAGATTCCATTTATAAATTTATGCAAAATTTCTTAATGCGAAATTATTTGATACTTTACTTATCTATTTTAAATATTTCTCTTCCCCTTCACTTCACTTCAAAGGAATACTTCATTCAGACTATCTCTACTGTATTAGAGATATATATATATATTTAATGATTCTTTACCACAGAGATTTTTGAGTCTCTTATTATGAAGAAATTCTGAAAACCATCAAGTAAAGAGTTACTTGAATCAAATTTTGTTGATCTGTTTTTCGTAACTATATTCTATCTATAATATTTGAATTTAAAGTGTTTTTTCTCTACATCTCTTTCTACCAATACCCCTGGTTATCACTCATTATGTTCTCTCATCCATCACAAACAACGTCCCTCTCGTCCTCTCATTGTCAATCCCTCCCCTCACTTGAAAGAGAATAAATTTAAGCATCATCATCATCACATCAAAAAAATTCTCTCTCTCAGTTATATTTTAAAAACCAAAAGATTCATTTATCCAAATGAATAGGTTAGATATTATTCTTCGTCATGAAACTCTTCTGAATGTCTCTTTTCCTTATTTCCACTCACAATTAACTCTCAAATAGGCCAAGACTAAAGCTAGTCCATCTAAGCACTTAGCTTCTGCAAATTCTCGTGTCAAGGTTTCTCATCGGATATGTTCGTTTTTCAACTAATATCTTTAGCTTTCAAAATCTGTCGACAAATCTGTTATTATGGATCGTACGATGGTGGCTACAGAGGAAATGGCAAAAACACTCAATCTCCAGGGCCAATATATCGAAGAACTTGATCAAGTCCCACCAAAATATAAAAAGATTACTTCATTAATCCTCAGTAACAATCACTTGAGATCTTTGCGTGGAGTTGAACAGTTCCCCAAACTCAAGAAACTTATTGCTTGTGATAATGCTGTAACATGTTTTTTTGTCTGCTTTTGTCTCATCTTGATGAAATAGCTTGATGATATTTTGAATGTATATTACTTGTTGGCTCTTCCTGCTCTTGAAGAATTGGATCTTAGAGGAAATGGCATCATCACTATACCCAATTACCGAGAAACTATCCTCCTGTTTGCTCCAAATTTAAAAATCCTTGATGGAAAGGTGACCTTCCCAAATTTCTTCAATGCTAAGCAAGAGTATATCTAGGCTATAAAAAAAGATGAAGCTCGTAAAATCAGTCCAGAAGTCAAGAAACAGTACGCATTACTTGAGAAACTCTTGGGAAATTACATCGAACTCATCAAATTACAATCTGTAAGTGCCCTCATCGTTGAACCATTTTGTGAATAGTCTCCATCAGGTCCTCAAAAAGTTAGAAATACACAAAGAACTTTTCTCCAAAGACAGACGATTCATTCTCAACTTTACTCCTTTTAGTGTTCCCAAATTCAAAAAACTCTTTGGCCTCTTCCAAAGTATCGATGAAAAAGTCAGAAATGATTTTAGAGCAGATCTCCTCAGAGATGTCCATACTATCGAAATGAATTTCCTCCAAAGGTAATCTTGCAAAAGCGAATATTTGGTTGGACTCAAAATTTTGTTAGAGAAGACATGGAGTTAGCAGCCCAAGAACTATCATCCAGACAACTTGCAAAAATTGCAGAACTTACTAAACAAATCGAAAAACGAGCTAGCGTCCTCGAAAATGTCTACAAAGCCAACATTGATAAACTTAAACGTTTTGCTGTTCGTGAAGATACATACGTTGTGACTACTGAACCTATTCCACAGAGATTCAGAACCGCAAGAAGCAGCTTCACTGCCAGAAAAGGTTCTCCACCTCCGACTGGTCTCGAACCAAACAAATCATACATCCTAAGTGGAAACGAATTCCTTAATGATCAAACTTTCAGATCTGCATATTCTGCAAGAGACGGAAGTCGAGTCAATAAAACAATGAGGGTCGACAAGGGATATCAGAAACCAGAGAAAAAAGGCCGTCAATCACCAAATAGGACCAATGCAACCAATGGGCATGTCACTCTTGGTGGAGGACATAAAAGGATTTTATCTGTCAACAAAATGCAAAGTTCTCCTTCAAGACAAGGTAATGTGAAATCAACAGTCACTTTGTCTCATTCAATTAGAGAATAGAAACAACAATTTTACAGAAGAAGACATTCCTATGCAATTGAGTGTCAGTCAAGTCCAACCAACAGCTTATCAAGAGCTTATCCCTGCCAATTTTGAAGAGGAAATTAACCCAGAAGATATTGTTGAAAAAGAAGTCATTGCTAATAGAGACCGAGAAATCTCTGGTCTTGCCAAACATCTCCGAGAAGCTATTGAAGAAGTTGTCAGATTAGGTGAAGTCAACATTCAACTCAAAGATAGACTCATCGAGTTTGAAGTAAGTTTTGAGATGAAGCTCGCAGAGAATAATCCCCCTTCCCATAGGCACAAAATGAAGAGAACACTAAATTAGCTAAAACTGAAGTCGAAAAGAAATTGGATCAAGCCAGAGGATTTAAAGAGGGTCATGACAGTTTACAAAAACAACTAGCAGATTTGAAACAAAGCCTCCAAGAATTAAACAGAAAAAACGTGGAACTTGAAGATGATGCTGAAGAACTTGAAAGAGAAAACAATCGGCTTGCTGCCTTCAAAGAAGAAGTTCAATTCCGTCATACGCTTGAAGAAAAAGAAGAGTATTCTCGAATCTATTATCAAAGAAAATTGCTTCAAAAAGGTCTCATACTCCTCAGACGCGCAGTCTACAGATCAAAAGTAAAGAGATTATCTTAATCATATCAACCTAACGACCCTTACCTAGGTAGTTGAAGAGATGTATAGAAATACAAAGGAATTAGAAGCATATAATATCCAAGAAAAAGTTTTTAGTTATCTCAAGAGACTGATGATTATCAGAAGAATTGGCCAATTTAGGCGTAAAGAAAGAAATGTCACCTTAATGAAGGATGTTGTTGCAAGTTGGAGAGATTATACAAGACAGCAAAGAATCGTCAGTTATCTGGAAGACAAAAGAACCACAGATTTATTATATGCAACCTTTGTTTGCTGGACTCATTATAAAGACATCAGATTAAATAGAAGATCTATCAAGGCTAAAATCACAGGATATGCAAACAACAATCGTATGAGAAAGACAATACAAGCATTCAAGCTTATCTACAAAACCTATAGACATGATGAAAAGGTCGAAGAACAACTTCTTGATGTTGCCATCAATCATCAGAGATACAGAATTATCAATGGCTGCTTCACCAGATGGAGAGAATACGGCACTCGTATTGCTCGTCCTAAAAGACTTCAAAAGGAAGCTGCTCAAGCACAATATAATGATCATCTCACGGTTCTTGGATTCAATCTCCTTAAATCTAATTTGCAGGTTTGGAAATTTTTAGCTGAAGAATATTTATTTTCCCCTTTAGTTGTATCAAAATATTCACAATGTAGCAAATCTCCTGAGAGAACAACGCGATAATAAATTGCTGAAATCAGTCTTTCATGTCTGGAGTAAAGACTACAAAGTTATCACTACCATCAGAAGGGAGGAAAAGAAATTACAGGAATTATTCTATCTCAGAAAACGTTTCATCACTTGGAGGTCTGAATTCGTCCAAAGTCGCCGTATTGCTGCTTTGACAAGTGTCGCAGAAACACATCATCTCCAACGTTTAGTCATCAGAATCTTCACCACTCTCTACAACCAAGCAGCTTCTGCAAAACGCAGAAAGGCCATTGCTGAGCAATTAAAAAGAAAGCATAGAGCCTATATCGTTTCTTCAACTTATCATACTTGGCGCAATAACTTTATTCAAAATCGTAAAGCCCAAAAACGTAATGAAATCCTCAATCTGGAAACTAAAAGAAGATGCTTCGATGCTTGGCAAGAGTTCTTTAGACAACATATGGAAGAGAGACTTCTTAATGCCAGAGCTTTACGCCAATACAATAAAACCTGGTCAAGAATGGTGGGCACAATCTTTAATGTTTGGCAGAAGCATACAATCTGGTCTAAGAGAAAAACCGCTCTTTTAGAGCAGTGGAAACAAAGGAGGGCCAGAAAAGTTTACAAAATCGTCTTTGGAGAATTTAGAATCAACAGATTACGTCAACTGAGAGAAAGATATAATGCTCAAGTTAAAGCTTATGAAGCTGAAAAGGTACGATTGTATTTTTAGTATTTTAGCAATGTCCCCCATAGAGTCGAGCTGAAAAGAATATGATTGAGTTGAACGAAATTGATAAAGATAGAGCAGAAATGATTGATAGAATCGAAGAAATAAACAGAGTTGTGCAAGATATTCAGGAAGAAATTGAAAATAAAGCAAGACACACTGTAACATCACTTTTCATTAGCATTCCTTAACTGCTATTTAACTACAGGAGCGATGTAAAGAGCAAGTGAAAACAAGAGAAGAGTTGATTAGCAGACTTGAGATTGAAGCAATGGATAAAGAAAGAGACGTTGAAAGATTAGAAAGAGAGAATAAGAGATTAAATGAAACTGTACATAAGAAAGCCAAAGAAGTTGACTCTTTCAACAATGAGTTTATTCTTGAAAGAACAAGACTCAATGACGAGCTTCTCAAATTAGAAAAAGATTTGGACAAAAAGACCAAAACTGCTGAAAGTGCAGAAAGAGAAAATAGAGATATTGGTGATGAACTCCAAGAATATGTTAGAAAACAAGAAGAAATCATTGAAGCGTTATGCAAGGAATTAAAAGAGGCTAAAGGAGCTCTCCTTATCAAAGACCAAGAAGTGAGAGAAGGAGTTGAGTTAATTGGAGAATTTGAAGCAAGAAACAGAGGATTAAAGGAACAAGTAGAAGATACTTTGGGCGATATTGAAAGAGGCAGTGCCACATATGCTGAAAAAATCAAAGATCTCGAAATTCAAGTACTTTTTTCTGAAACTATAATTCTCTAAAACTCCCTAGAATTCTTTATTGCTTGAGCAAATGAGAATATTGGATAGAAAGAACGAAAAGCAGATTGATGAAATTAAAGAAGCTAAAGCAATCATTAGAAAGTTTGAGCATGAAGTCGGAGTTATTGCAGAACAGCAACATCGTGATACAGAAGAATTCATTAGAAGTCTTCATAGAAGTCGTCTTGACGATGCCACATCTTTCGGACTTCGAACAGAAGCAGATGATGAAGGTAAAAAGCTAGCAGATAAGCCAAAGGGGCTTGAACAGAGTCCATCTGCTGTTATAAATATATCAACTGAAGGACCTTTCTTGTCTCCTATCAAAGAAAATGACTATAAAAGCACTTCATTTATTTCTAAAGCACCTGAAAGTGAAATAAAAGAAAATCCTGAAAAAACAAATAAAAGTACAAATTTGAAATTTATTTCGTCCTAAATCCTCCACAAAAGGTTTGATAAGAGCAGTTACAATCCCAACTTTCCCAATTAAAGAAGAGGAAAAGCATGAAGAAGTTTCTGCACCAAGTAGAAGAGATAAATTACTTCAAAGAAGTGCTACTGCTACTGATGGAATACTTACCAGGTAATTTTTTTCAATGATCTCTCTAAACTGGGTTTCATTAGTGCCGAAACTTTAAGAGAAAATAAGAGAGCTTTCCAAGAAGCATTGAAAAAGAGAAAGGAAGAATCATAGGAGAACTTTTTCTCTCGGCATTCCTCGATGTTTAAAAATTTTATAATATGCAAAAACTAGATAATAAATACAGTCTGTATTGAGCTATTCTGTCTATATAGATATGAATTTTTGTAAATTTGTTACATCAACGAAATTTTTTAATATTCATTCGTATTTGGAAAAAAGCCTTTTCTTCGAATTTTTATTTTCAAAACTATTTCCAAGTTTTTTTTTTTTTCAAATTCTGTCAAAGAAAAATTTCAAATCCAGATTTATAATTTTAACCTTAAACATCCGATTCGATGAGTTTATCAATATTTCAAAGAAAACAAATCAATCGATTCATCAAGAGAACTTGCTTCAGCTTCTTGCCAGATGAACCTTTGATGAACTTTCAATCGATCTTAAAGAATTTGATCTTCGACATTTTCAGCAACCAAAGAATCTCCAAAATCTTGAAGATTGTATAATCCTTGAATTTTATATTTTGAAATTCACTTAAGAATGTCAAGAACTCTCGACTGCATGATCAAGTCAACATTTCATTGAAATTTACTGAGAGATTTTTGAAAGATAAAAGTTAAAACGTTTGATTTTCGCTCAATCTTGACAAACAGGAAAGAGAAGGCCATATACTCAACTTCAGCAAGGTTTTCAAAAAGTCAAAATGATCTCCTCAGTCCTCAGAATTGCATTAACAATTTATTTAAATTCTACGAGGAGAAATAGAATTAACCAAGATTGAGAATATGAAAAAAGGGCTAAATTTATGTCCCTGAGTCTAAAAATAACAGTTTCTCAAATGAATTCAATCTCACCAAATAATATTTATAGATCCTTAATTTTCTTTCAAATCGGCTTATCAAAATACTCCTCTTCTCTCCTCGAAAAAGCCTCATATCTTTCCACATGAAATCCTAAACAGACATCTCTCACAAAAATAGCTCCATACCCAAGATAATTTGCAAATATTATGAGTCATTTAATTTTAATGAAATTGGAAGAAACAGGCGAAAAGAATTTTCGAAAGTTTTTGTTCATAGAAATCAAAACAGTCACAACGAGAAACAAATTTATTTTTTGGCTTTGACAAATCTCAACAACCCCACACCCCATATCGACCATCTCCAAGCGATGCCTTCTTGTGCTCTAAATCCTCAAGGAGCGTTCAATAAAACTTTCTCTTTCTAAATTTCGCAAATTCTTTAGATTTCATTTTCTTCAACATTATTTCGAAAAAATTACTCTATGATGCAAGAGGGTGGCTCAGAAAAATATAATTTTCGAATGTGAGAAAATTCCATTGTGCACAGCTAAAACTAACTTTTAGGTTTCATAACTATATATTCAAACCAGGGCATCTCACTTATAAAATCATTAAATTTCTCTCACAAAAACCTTGCTCACCTTCCATCTTTTATGAAACTTCAACTCTTTTTTGCTTTATTCTTCTGTATTCTTCTCACCTCTTATGCTCAAACTACGACAACAGTAGAAGAAAATGGCGAAGTTGTTGTAGAAACAGGAGCTGAAGAGGTCACTGTCATTGTTGAAAGTGGCGAAACTGCTACTACCGAAGTTCCTACCCCAGGTAGCGGACAAACTAATACTGAACAAACCTCTCAAGCTCCCGGAACGCTTCCTGGTGTAACTTCAGGTGTGACTCAGACTCAAACTGTAACTACAGGCGGTCTTAGCGGCTCAATCGTTACTCCTGTTGTTGGAGTTGTGTCACTTATTGCTGCCTACATCATTGCGTAAAGATCCAATCCCATATTTTACATTAATCAAAGCTAATTCTGATTCTTGTTGTTGTAATTCTTCGAGAATTTTTCGTGCAGTATTATACTATGCTTTCACAAGTATGTTTCTAAAGTATAGATAGATGAATAGAATATATTAAAGTTTTATAAAATTCCGTCCATAAAATTATATCCCATAATATCACTCTCATTACTTCAGAAAGCTCCCTTAGAGCTTAATACTTTGATAATACTCTATCAGAAAACCAAAAAAAAGTATCAAGCTGAGCTTCACTCATATTGGTGATTTGTCAAGAATTAGATTTACCAATCACTTTGAGAGAGAAAGCTTTTTCGAAAAAAAATCAACCATACTCAAACAAAGTTTAGAAAAACGACTTTGATCGAATTTTATCACTTTGAATTCATTTCGAATTCTTTTGAAAAATAAATTTATGAAAAAAACAGAAAAAATTTTTTTTTCTAAGTGAATTCTCGTAAAGAAAAAATTCAATCGATGTCTGAGCAAGAAAAAACAAGAGAAAAATCCTTCCAAATTTTCGATCTCGATTTCTAAAGGAAAAAATTTTGTTTGAAATTTTTCATCCAAAAAGTATCAAATCCAGAAATTAATCGAGAGAATTTTTCTTCAAATTTTCAAAAATATCAATATCTTCTGTTGAAATCTTTAAAATTTTAGAAAGACTCTCTTGATCCAATTCCAGGATTTTAGATATTATATCTAAATTATTTCCTTTAACTTGAGAATTTTAAAGTTACTTTTTGTTGAGGTCATTGAATTGCTGAGTTCGGAAAAAGCGGGTGGGTCGTGCACGGGCAAAAAGTGCTCAAAGATGTCTGCCCTTTCCTTTTTTTCTCCCCTTATTCCCTCACAATAAAAGTGAAAATAATGGATTTCATAATGTGAGTTTCATGTTCTCTTGTAAAATATCAACATATTTTATCTAATTATCTATGACCTCCTGTCTTCTATTTCAGAAAATTAACAAGAATGGGTTTCTTCTGATAATTCTTATTTCGAATTTTGATGGCTTTCAGAATGATCCTCACTCTTTGGCCAAGACTCTCAAAGGCCTGTCCTTTTTTTTTTTTACCTCTTTGACAATTAAAATATCATCAAATGAGTTAGGATTAGATTTTTACATTGGATTTTTGAATTTCAATCAGATCCTCAGAGAAAAAAGTGTCGTCATATGCGATGATTTTAAAAATGCTAAAAATTATTCCGAATGAATACTGATATACCACTAATCATTTAAAAGAAGTATTTTCATAAACTTGAAGGGATTATGAATTTTTTTCTGAGATTTCCAGTTCGAGGAAAATTTTTGGAATTTTTTGTCAAACAGTTTTTCGATTTTTTTCCACCGAAAATTTTTTTGTCTGAGAAAATATCGGAATTTTTTTGGCTCCAGGCAAGATACGGAAAATACAGAAATACAGACAAAATCTGGGGAATACGGAGATCCCATGAAAATACGGACAATTCCGAACCCTGTTTAATTTCATTAAAAGTTTTTGTATAATGAAATTTTCTATTCATCTGTCTTGGATTTGCTCACTTTCTCCTTTGGGAGAAAAATTTGAATTTCTGAAATTTCTTTCATCAAAATGCCAAAGACTCAAACACGAAAAAAAAAAACTTCGTTTCAAAAAACACAAAAAAAATTTTTCTGGCCTGGGGAACTTTTTTCGAAATGATTATTTTTTTAATTTTGTGATTGATACAAATTCGGCTTCGAATTGATTATTGGAAGAAATAATCCAACTCTTGATGAAAAATTGCTTCCATTTTGACTGGGGATTTCTTTTAATTGGAATCTCAATGTAAAACAATAATTTTCAACAAAAAATGATAAACAAAAAGAATTTGATTAAATTCTTTTGAAATCTTATAGAATTAAATAGATAAGCCTTGATCGGCGAAATTCGAGAGGTACCCGATAAATATGCTGATTCCCAAAAACATGTATTGACTAGGACATGAAAACAAGAAAAATATTCAAAAAAAGCACAAAAAATAACTTTGCTAGAGAGATTACTTCTACAAGAAGAATTTAAAGTGATGTCCTTTTGGTGTCAACATTTTTTCAATTCCTCACAAGATCGTATATTCCATTCAGTATCATGAGAGAGAGGCTCTTTTCCTTGGCCCTAGTCTTTGATAGGAAAAGCAGAAAGGCAGAGTTTCCAATTCCATACAGAGAGAGGATGAATCAGAATCGTGAATGGGAAATTCATGATTTTTAAGCATTTCCTATTTCTGTCACTTACAAATAAAGGAAAATCCTTTTATCAGATGATTATCAACGACTCTAAAGTTCTCCAATTATGGGTTTCTTTTTCAACTTTACTAGAACCTTCTTCTCAAGTTTCTCTGTATGATTTTAGTGATTACCAGATGAACACGTCGATTTTATGAAAACTCTGAAAAACCGTTTTCTCGTAGTTGGATCTTAGACTTCTTGCAAAAGAACTTATTTTTGACCATCTCAGGGAGCTATGCTCAGGATTGAGGTCAGAAAAGTCACTTTGTTCATCTCAAAATACTTCAGTTTTTATTTCCACAAATCACCAATTTTTAGAAGTCACATTGACTTTGAAATAGGTGTCACATATAAAAAAATATATACCTTATTAAAAAAACGATTTTCCCAAGGGTTTTATCCATTTGGAGATCCTTGCCTTGGAGATTTTCAATTTCTCATCATGGTTAAACATCTCCAAACACTCTTTGAAGTGGAGTAAAAATGTTTCCCTTTTCTACTTCTTCTCTCCAACAAAAAAAATCATTCAACTTATTTTCATTTCAACTAATAAAAAATTAATTAAACAAGAAAAGTCCTTTTTTTTAACCTATGGAGACTGACCAAGCTCAGCATAAGATGAACTTTCAAACATACTTGGCAACCATCTTTGCTGAAATCCAAAAACCAGAACCCCTTCCACCCAACTCATATGGATTTTCTGATGAAGATATCCAAGCTATCTCTCATTTATTTCAACCTAGTGTTGTTGATCTTCCCAAGTTCTTTTCTCAGTACCAAAATTATAAAGCAGATCAACACATGCTTCTCATGACTTGGGTCAAGTTGAAAAACGACAAATTTATCTCCAAGGAGCTTCGCAAAAATCATCTTCAAACCCTCATTTCAGCTCTCAAATTCCATATCAGATTTGGAATCCCTCATAAACAATGGCGTAGCGTGCTTTTGCCTCTCTTTAGAAGCTCCACACTTTCTCTTGAAAATGACTATAATATTGCTCTAAACGTTGCCTTTAATTGGAAAGTCCCTGATAGCTTCAAAAATGTTCCACTTTTCTGTCATTCCAATGATCCCGAAGAAGTTCTAGCTCCTAACTTCCTCACATATCAAGGTCTTGAACCCTTCAAAAGAATCATGTGGATATTTGAAAAGAATGTTGTGGGACTCGAATACAACCCAATGCTGCCCCAAGTCGTAGCCTTACTACTCCTTTCCTTTACAGAGGCTGAAACCTATGCGATTACAAAGGCAATGATAGATCGATCCAAAGCGCCTGTTGATGCTTTCTTCAAGAGAAAGAGAGAAACAGGAGAAGTTCAGCGCCCAAACTGGTTTTTTACCGTCAAGAAGGATGATTATATCGCCTCTCTGGATTTGATTGCCATGTATATTGAATATAGAGGCCAAGGATTTTCAAATATCAGAACACATTTCAGAAAAATCAAGTATGATATCAAAAAGCTCTGTGCAGAAACCTTTAAAACTCTCTTCCTTGGATTCCTTCCTTTATCAATATGCCTTCGAATTTTCTGTGCCTTTTTATCTGAGGGTGTCAGTGTCTATTATCGATTCACCCTTGCTCTTCTCAAAGTCTTCATGAAGGAACTCATCGCTTTTGAGAACCCAAGATCCATCATCGGAAAAATTAAATATGAAGGTGCCAATCTCAGCGAAAAGAAAGTCAAGGAGTTATTCCAAGAAGCATACGGCCTCAAACTCCAAGATCCCCACAGAAAAGTCCCAGATATTCCCTTTGTTGATCCTCTCAATATTGAAGACGGAGAAAAGTTATATTTCCCACAACTTACTCATGATTCTCCTTTAGTTACAACTCAACATTTTGAAACAATCTGGGGATGGCTACCTTCTGACCTAAAATTAACCAGACCTGTCTTGGCATATTCTTCCAAGACTCATGGTTGGAGTCTTCAAACCTTGTATCAAAACTCAAAACAGGAAGATTTGTGCAGAGGAATGCTATTGCTCATCAGATCAAATGATACTGTTGCCTTTGGAGCTTATGTTGATACTGTTTTCAGAGCACATCAAGGTGGAAATAGTTCAATTGGCACACATGATTGTTTTGTATTTCAATTAGAACCCCAAGAAAAGGTTTATAAATCAACAAGAAAGAATCAAGTGCATTTGGTTTGTGATAGTTCAAGCTTGAGTATCGGAGCTGGTGATGGAGGTGCTGCTATTTATTTGGATAGTGATCTTTTCCATGGATTTACCAACAAATGCGAAACTTATGGAAGTGAACCATTAAATAAAGGCGATGCAAATAGTCAAAATGGAAAATTTGAAAGTCGCATTATTGAAGTGTATTGGATTAAATAAGATACTTTTTATATTATGTGCGTGTGGTTTGAGGTTATATAAGAAACTAATCGATTGAACTTTTTTTCTCTTTCGAACTTGAAAAAATTTATATTTACTTTCAAAATTCGCCTTTTTTCTCACACGTCCATGCAGAAAATTCTTTTTCAGAAAAATAATTTTAGATCACCGCGAGTCGCAAGAGATTTCGTCCTCTTGAATTTTATCAAGGGGAGTTCGGGATTTTTTAAGATAAAATCTTGCGGTTAGAATGTAACTCTGGAGGCAGCCAGATTTTTAACCTTTTATTACCCGCTAAAAATGATCTTTCTAAAGAAAGAGAATTAATATTTTGTACTATTACTTTAAATCGATTAACAAACAGAAAATGATGAAGCCAGCACTACCGACTCTTGCTTTCCAGATTAAAAGTAAATCTATTCCTCCCCCGACGGAACAAGAAAATCTTGAAGCTAATCCAAGTCTTGAAAGGATAGAGATTGATATTCAACAACCCTCAAGTCAAGTAAGATGATCTAAATTCCATTATTGTCAACTCATCCGATAGGAAAATGAGATTCCAGTCGATTCAAAAACTATTTTAGACAAAGCCAAACATCTTTATGTCCATTCTCTTGAGGATCTCGACTCATATATCAAAAGTCTAACAAATCTCAGTTTGGAAGATACAGAAACTCGTGCCACCACCCTAACTCACCTGAAAGATGACTCAAATGGGGAGGATTCTGAAATTCCCAAAAAGAGATGGGTTATCTTTGATATGGTCAAACTTGGTAAACTCTCTTCTGTCATTCCCCAGTCTATTCTCAAATTAGGATTCAAAGACGACCAGATTAAAGAAGCTTTAGTCTATTTGGAGAGCTTATCAAATGATTTCACAAAAGATGAAATGTTGAAGAAAGCCATTGAACATGTTGTATTATACCAACGTCGTTTAGAAACAGTCGTTGAAATCGAGGAGGAAGATAGACAAATGCCTAGCCAAAATACTCCCACTGTGGGTGAAAGGCTGTTCAGGTTATACAAACCTCCAGCTCCACCAAAAAGCGAAAACCACTCACCAAAAATTGCTGTTGTTGTCCAAGAAATCCAAGAGGTCACCCTCTCCAAAGAGGATTTGTCTGAAGTTTCTTGCTTGATATGCTATGATTTCATTCCGAAACGCTTTCTTCAGAGTGGCAAGCCGATTCTCCCTTGTGAACATCAATTTTGCAAACCTTGTTATATTGCTTATTTACAAGACAAAATCAATAATAATAAGGTTGATAATCATCTTAAAATTCCCTTTTAATTGAAAAATTAGGTTTTAAACATTGGATGCCCTTTTGATGGCTGTTCTCAAAATTTTGAAGAAAACCATTTAACAAAGTTATTAACAAAATCCGATATCGAAAAATACAAAAGGTTCAAAAAGGCTGCTATTTTGAGTCAAAATCCGAACCTGAGATGGTGCATAAGAGAAGGATGTGACAAATATGCCATTGGAGACGACAAGGCTCGCAAAATAGTTTGTGAATGTGGAATGAACATGTGTTATAAATGTGGAAATCAATTTCATAATAGAAAATCTTGCAATTCTATTATCAATGATGTTTATAAAAAGTATGCCAAAGAAAAGAATGTCAAAAATTGTCCCTTGTGCCGATCAAGAACTGAAAAAGCTGAAGGTTGCAATCATATAACTTGCACGTAACAAAATTATTTTGAATCTAAAATTAACCCCATCAGGGTTTGCTCTTATCAATGGTGCTGGTTGTGTCGTAGAAAATACACTCTTGATCACTATAACCCAGAAAACCTTGAGGGATGTCCTGGGCTCCAACATGGTAATTCTCCTTTTTTAGAAAATTTCCCCTCATCTAATATAGCTGAAACCAAGCCTAAAAAGAAAATCACTCCAATTGACATTGCGAAAAAAATCGTTAGTTTTGTTGGAACTGTTTTAATGCTTCCTTTCCTCATAGTTTTCGCAACGATGTATTTGCCTCATTGGATGTATGATAAACGTCAAGAGAAAAAATATGGCCCTAGTTATGCCCAGAATCCAAACAATGATCCTGGATTAAGACTGTTTCTCTCCGTCCTTGGATTAGTCGCTTTCCCGCTGCTTTTTATTGGATTTATTATCGGTGGACTTGTCTATATTTTTTCTGATCTGTTTGGAAAACCTAAAATCCATCGGGTCCAAGGAAACAACACCTAATTCGTTAATTCAATTTTACTTCATACTTTTCTACTTTTCCATTTTTATTTTGTTTGATGTATATTTTTTCCCCTAAAATTCTGGTTTTAAAACTGTGATGTCAATATGCTTTAGATTATTTTAAGACAACAAAAACTTTTGCCTGCTCAACTCAAGAGAAATCGAATTAATGGTTCGAAAAATTTTCGAAAAACGTCCCAGAATATCGAATCAATAGAAAGAATAAATCTGTTTAATTTTAATTCAAGGCTTTTTAAATTATCTTTTGGCCAAAATAGTTTCAGGTGAACATGAAAAGGAGAATTTTTGAATGGGAAACTTTTTAGACATCTCTTGCTTTCTTTCAGCAGATGACTAGAAACCCATATTCACCATTGTCAACTGTTCCTTTTAACATTCGCAACAAAATATTTTTATGGTCAATTATTTTGGATTCACCCAGACGCAGATTATTTTAATGCAAGATGACTAGGATTATCCTTAAAAAATTGACTCGTCAACAAAAAGCAGTCATCTCTCCTTCACCATTTTTCGCTCATTTTTCAATGAAAAAATCGCAATCAAGCCAACTCAGAGGTTCTCAAATGGTCAGTTAAATCCCCATTTATTTGCCTAATTTTACAAATTTAACTTTTTCTCCCGCAGTTTAGCCTCTAAATTCGATAGAATTCTATTTCTAGAAATTTGGACCCTTTTTTTAGATCAGCCAATCCATAATAATACGTTTCCTGTCAATTAGAGATCCCTAAGGCATCACGATGACTTCAAAGAGAAATTCGTCTCAAATTGTACCTTCTCCAGCCAAGACATACAGAACTTACGATATGGATTTTATCGGAATAAATGTTGAAAAAGAAGTTGGTGAAAACATCCAGACCAAAGAAATCAAGGTTTCACCTCTCAAAAGCGTAATACACTTTGGGCAAGCATCTTGTCTCTAAATCTCCATAGGGCTCTCCTCTTCAAGAACAAAATGAAGGAGGATTCAGAGACATTATCAATAAAGCAAGGGAAACATACACCTCAAACTGGCACGATGTACAATCATATATCAAGTCTTTTGGTGGAAATCTCGAGGATAATGCTCATGTTTCAACTCTGAGTGATTTGAATCATTTTGATGAGTTAACCATGAAGAAAAAACTTGTCATTTGTGATATGGTTCGTTTAAGTAAAAAGAATTCTTTCTGAAAGAGAACTAACTTAATCCCTTTTCTAGATTTCAAAGAAGAAGATATTCAAGAAGCTGTTCATTACCTTGAGGGTCTCTCAGAACACTTGTCTAAAGAAGAAATTCTAAAGAGGATAGCAGAAGGATTGCTAGATAATCGAAAAGAATTGAGCAATTCAATGGAAAACAGGCTCAAGCTCCTTAAAACGGAGGCAAATGCTCTTCCATCGCTTCATCATATCATGGGAGATGTTCAAGCCCCAGCTGAACCTGACGATATTCACATTATGGACCTTCCCTTGGGAGATGCAACAGAACACTCTTTGTCCCTCGAAAACCTTGAAAGTGAGGGAAATGGGGACGCCAGCAACAAAAACGCCAAACAAGATAGTGGAAGACAAATTGATAGTGATTTTCCGCAAAAATCTCAGAAACGTGAAATTAATCAAAACCAGCAAAAAGGAGGCGAAACCTCATCAATGAACAAAGCAATTTGCCCAATTTGTTTTGATAATTTACCTCACACTGAATTTGCACCAATTCAAAAATGTGGTCACATTTTTTGTAGAGATTGCTGTAAAAGCCATATCCAAGAACATCTCACTATTGATAAAGTAACGAATCATTACTCATAGTTAAAGCCATAACCCTCTTCAAGATTTTAAGCATAAAATGTCCAAGTGATGGATGCAATAGTCAGTTTACTCAAGAGCAAACTACCCAGCTTCTTGAGCAAGAACTTGTAGAAAAATATACAAGACTCAAGAAAGTCGCTTTGCTCAATCAAAACCCAAATCTTAGATGGTGCGTACGCCCTGGTTGTGACAAGTATGTTATTGGAAAACTAGGAAAGCGCAAACTTGTTTGTGAATGTAAAACGAAAATCTGCTTTTCCTGTGGAAATCAATATCATACCTTCAAATCCTGTGAAACTATCATCAACAGTGTTTATGAGAAATATGCAAAAGAAAAACATGTCCAAGGTTGCCCACAATGTAAATCAAGGATTGAAAAAAATGGAGGCTGTAATCATATGACTTGCACGTAAAATAATCCGCTATATCATTGATTCAAATCATTCTTAATAGGAGGTGCAATTATCAATGGTGCTGGCTTTGTGGAGTTACATATGAGCCCGATCACTATGCTCCATCAAATCCTAATCGCTGTGCTAAACTGAGTGCTCCAAACAGTAATACTTTGGCTACTAATGCAATTTAACCCTCCCTCTTCTTTAGGTCTAGTCTTAGATGGACAAGAACCACCAGAGCGAGAAACTTATTGCTCAAGAATGTGCCAAGAACCCGCCCGAATATTTGCTTTTCCAATCTTTCTGATTATATCCTCAATCCTTGTCCCCCAATGGCTTTATTCTGAAAGAAAAAGAAGAAAGGGCAATAGAGATTACAATTTTTCCAATGAAGCCAAAACCCCAGAAATCTTCTTCTTTGTGATCTTAGGAATGTTGTTCCTTCCAATTAGTTTTATTGTTTTCTTCTCAATTGTCCTATATGATGGTATTGTCGATTTCTGCATCTGGTTTTGTCAAAAAACCATGAGAAAAGATATCCGAGCAACTGCTCCCCGAGTCTTAGAACCTCAAATGTTGTAAACCCTCTTGTTATTAAAGTTCCTTCTGTACATGCATGTTGTCTCATTGTATATAATATATTACATATCATACATCCTTCTGTTCTCATATTATACCATCAACTAATCAATTCCTCTTCTCTTTAGTGACAGGAATAAAAATTCTTTCCAATAACAGCTTTCAAAAAAGACGTCCTCATGGCTTTAAAATTGTTTTCAGCCACAAAAAAACTTTCGATCTCATCACTATTTCACAAAAAAACTTGTGGCTACCTGAGAGATTTATTTGATCCTAAGAGGAAAAGAATTGAAAAAGGTTGAAATTTTCTTTCAAAATTAGCTACCATCCTCACCTCGCGTGGCCGCTACTTTGACCATTTTTACTCGAGTCAGATTGTTCATTCAAAAATTCCAGAAAGAGAAAACAAGGAACCACTTGGAGTCTCTAGTTCCAATCTTTTTCAAGTTTTCTTAATTTCTTTTTGAATGGGATTTTCTGTGGAAAACTTTCAAGCCAATGAGATGAATTCAGTAATCATTCTAATTAAGAATACAAGAATGGATGAATAATAATAAAATTGAAAACGAGACGGAGAGCGATTTAATAAAGCTAATTTTTAAAAATAGAGATTAAAGAATTAATTAGAATCACTCCATATAACTTTTATCTTACTCAATGAAAGCCTTATGCGGTTTTTAATTCATTCAGAGAAAATCCCGCGATTTTTAGTCTTATAATTTTTCTTTACATCAAAATTTCCAATTATGAGGAGAAGTTCCACTGAACTTTTGGCTAGATCTCATCATTTTGAGTCCAGGCCAAACTTTCCTAATAAAAATGCCGACTTAGGCAGGGGGTGGAAGGACCAAGGGGTCAAAACAGAACCTCAGAAAAATGTATCTTATTATTTCAAGCACTTTTTTCTCATACATTAACAGAAAGGAGGTTCCCAGGATATGGAAATGATGACTACAGAACAAGATCAAGAAGGCTTCGCTAGCCAGCCTCTTCGAAGCAGTATCCTCTCTGGCGCAAGCAGATCTCCGAGAAAGGAATCAGAGAGGATACAATCTTTAAACTCATCATCTGTCGTCGTCGACTCTATGATCAGAATGGACTCCAGGAAAACTCGGTACCCTCAGAAAGATAAAGTCCTGATAGAAACTCTCAAAAGAGGTAAAAAAAATCATCCTACTGAATATATAACTGGGTTTCAATAATAGGTATTGACAGTCAAGGAGGAGCCAACTTAGAAAGCTCTGTAAAACCAGACAAAATGCATGATACCTTGGATTATTTGGCAAGCCCTCGCAGTGATAAACTTCTCTCCACAGATTTTACCAAAGAAGAAACACCGAGAATAATTCGAACTCGGCTAGCAAGCAACCAGAGAAAAGAAGGAGAGAATTCAGGAAGCAAAAGCCGAAAAGAATCAATGGATACTTTTCTCAGTAAATTGAAAGACTCAGCACCCTCGTCTCCAGCTAAAAATTCAAGTTCAGAGTGCGAAATTTGCTTCGAATTCACACTCGAGTTTAATAAAGAATCTCTCTTGAAATGTGGCCATAAATATTGCAACCAATGTTATGCAACTTACCTTGAACAAAAAATCAGTTTCGACACCGTATATTCCATCTTTCACATCACCTAACTCTCTTTTGTAGGTCTTGGAAATTCGCTGCCCAAAAGATGGTTGTCTCGAAAAGTTTTCAGATGAGAATGTTCAGGCTGTACTTGATGAAAAATTATTTAAAAGATATAAAAAATTCAAAAAAGTTGCCCAGCTTAACCTGAAGCAAAACCTGCGATGGTGTGCTCGTCAGGGATGCCAAAGGTACATTATTGGCAAAAGAGGCCTTGACAAAGTTATTTGTGAATGCGGAACTCAGACTTGCTTTAAATGTGGAAGCGAGTATCATCCAGGAAAATCTTGTGAAGCAGTTGTCGATGTTGCTTATAAAAAATATGCCCATGAAAATAACATCCATACCTGTCCTTATTGCCGATGTCGGATCGAAAAATTTGACGGTTGTAATCATATCACTTGCCCGTAAATGTGCATTCTATTGTTTGTCATTTAAAAATTTAGAATATGCGCATATGAATGGTGCTGGCTTTGTGGAAAGCAATATACTCCAACTCATTATTCGATTTCCAATCCAGATGCTTGCTCAGCACTCCAGAAAAGTATTACTATCAATAACTCTATTTAACCCCCTACTATAGATAATAAACAAGAGTATGCTCGTCCAACTCTTCTAACCTATGTAGGAAGAATTTTAGAAGGGATTTTCATGTTTATTTTCATGCCTATCATGTTGTTAATTTTGGCAATCAATATGCCGACTTGGCATTATGAAAAGTATCTGGAAAAGAAATATGGTGCAAACCAAAATCTTCGACCAGATGACGACTGCTTCTTGAGGACTATGCTGGTCTTCCTTGGGTTTATTATATGCCCAATCAGTTTGGTGTATTTAATCGTGGTCAGAACCATCTTGCTATTCAGAACACTCCATAACTGGGTAATCAATAGAAGAAATGATCAAGATTTTGATCTCACTAAAAAAATCGAAATTCACGTCGTTTCATAATGTAACCTAACTTCGTCAAATTACTGCTTTGTTTACCCTGTATATCAACTTTTTTGCTAATTTATATTGCTATTTGTGTATCGATCGATAAAGTATTACATGAGTATTTATATGGCAAGGAAAACTATTTTTCCATTCTCATCATGTCAATCATGTCAATATAACAAACAAATAAATAAATGATTATCATCTGTTTTTTCACTTTATGAACAACAATAAATCTAAGATATAGAGAAATACCACAAAATACTATCTATCATCGACCTTAAACCCCGGCTTATTCCATTTGCATGACACCGGATCCCTTCTTTTTTAATTTATTCTTAGAATCTTCTTTCTTCTTGGTTTCTTGAGCTTCTTTCAAATTTATAGAGTTGACGATATGTTGCTTGATGACGGCCAAGGGGTTATTCAAAAATGTTTGATGTTGTAAAATCTTTTGAGTTCTCAAAATCTCTTCATTTCTAGAAACCAGATGTTAATCGCTCACTCCTCAATATCAAATTCTTACCCGACATTTTGCTTGGATCTGCTGGAAACACCTTTATGCTTATCTTGTTCTTCTTTCTTGAGATCAATACCAAGATCAAACTCAATGCTGTTCAAGCCATTTCCTAAATCTCCAAGTGAGAATAAGCTGTTTCCACTCTTCTTATTCTTTAAATTGTCAAGGTATTGCTGGAACAACTATTGTTAAAGAGTTAGTCCTTCCCATTCAAACAACTCTTGCTTACCTTTTTCTTTTGAAGTTTATCTTTTTTGATGGTTCTTCTTTTTTGACCCTTACTCATACCAGGGACAATGATGGATTTTGTGCTCACAGAATTGTCATATTGTCTTTCAAAATCTTTGAAGGTGTCAGGCTTGAAATCGGGACGAGCAGTTGGCTCGAATTGAGGCTTTGTGATCTTTGAGGGTCTTTGCTTTTTAGCAATCATCTCATCGTACTTCTTATCGAACTTTGCCTTCACACCACCTTCGACGTCCATATCACCAGCGGGTTTCTTCACAGTAACTTGCTTCTTTTGGATCTTCTTGCTCTTGGACATCTTGTCAGCCTTGAGCTTGGTCTTCTCTTCTTCCATTCCTGGCTTGTTGCTTCCTTTGCCCATTTCTGTCTAATCAAGATTTGACGATAATTAGCCTAGTATTTTTTATATTAAAAATTAAACAGAATCTATCAAATTTCTGCTTTTCAAATGCAACCAAGCTTGGGCTCTCTAACTTTACCAGCCATTGTCACTGACATTGACGGCGTCCTTGTCCGCCAAAAGAACCCGATCCCCGGGTCTGCTGATGCTGTCCGTTTCTTGAAAACCCCTCTCCAAGATTTAGACAGTGAAAAATTCGGTGGAGTTAACAGCTGCTTACCATTTGTATGCTTGACCAACAGTGGCAGCTTGACTGAAAAACAAAAGTCAGAGTCCTTAAACCACATCCTAAGCTTGACAGAATCTCACCAACTCCAAGAAGAGCAAGTCGTTATGTGTTATACACCTTTAAGACCTGTCTTGGAGGATTACAAAGATAAGCCCGTTATGCTTGCTGGTATGTCAAATCTCCACGCCTTGGCTGAAAGCTTTGGCTTGAAGAAATACATCACTGATGAGGAGTATTGCATCATCTATCCACGCCTTGTTTGCTATAGACCCAAATCCTCTCCTGAAACTGTTCAAGAACTCAAGAAAAAGATTGCAGAGAGACTTGAAATTGCCAACATTGAAGAGCTTGAAGAACCTGTCCAAGCCCATGCCATCTTTATCGTGAACGACCCCATCAAGTGGGAAGAAAGAATTCAAATCATCTGTGATTTGCTCACTGGGCCTGATGGTAAAATTGCCCAAAAGATGCCTAAAGTCGGACCTGAAGAGCATATCCCAGTTTATATCACAAATGATGATATTGTCTATGCTGGAAAATTCAGATTGCCACGTATTGGCTTTGGCTGCTTCAATGAATCTCTCAAAAGAATTTACCAAGCTATCTACAAAAGAGAACCCAAGTTCAACATGTATGGAAAGCCTGAGAAATCCACTTTTGATTACACTGAGAAATTGATTAGATCTCAAACTAATGCTCAAATTAGCAATTTCTACATGATCGGTGACAACCCAAAGAGCGATGTTCGTGGAGGTAACAACGTTGGATGGACTACCATCCTTGTCAAAACTGGTGTTTTCCAACAAACAGAAGTTGCTCTCAATGATCCAGAAGATCCTGCCAAATATGTTGTTGAAAACTTCAATGAAGCTATTCAACTCATCTGTGAATTGGAAGGTATCAAAACTGACTATTTCACTAAATTCAATAATTAAACAGAAATTGGCATTTTTTTAATTTGGTTGTTTATGACTTTTTCATTCATCCTCATCATCATATGTTTAACAAATTGAATTGAAATATGAAAAAAAGAAATATACTCTTAAAATCTATCAACTATGGAACATTAGTTTGAATTTTCCCAAAAAGAATTCAGTTGATTTCGAGATGAGGAAACCCTAGGTTTCTGGACAATTCGCAAGTTTTCTGTCAGAATTGAATTATCATTTTTATGAATTGTTTCAGCCAGCCGAGAGGAAAGAGGATAAGCATTTAAAATTCAAGAAATCCCTTTCAAAAAAAATTCAAAAATAAGTGAAAAGAATTCTCCCATAAAGAAAATATTTTCATTTCAAAAAAAAAATTTTCGCAAACATATTTTTTTCATTCTCAAAAATACCTTTTGAATCCTTTTTTGTGAGATTTCTGGAGGAAAAAATATTGACTTTTTTTCTCAGAAAATTTTTCCTTCAATTTTTCTCGCGGCGTTCATCAATTTTCTTTTTTCAGGTGTTTATGCGAAGTTTTGTCTGAAAAACTTTTTATCCCGTTTTCATCAAAACTTGAAGTCTCTCTGTTTCATTTGATAAAATTTCATGGGGAAAAAAAAATCTTATCGTCTGAAATTTAAGAGAACCCTGTAGATAAATGTTTTGGAGGTTAGAACCTTGGTAATTTGTCAAAAGATAAAATGTGTACAGTCAGACATTGATCATTAAAAAATTTAAATGGTCGATCAAGAGAAATTTTTTCAAACAATTTTCTTCAAAAGATATTTATCAAGACCTACATGATATTCGCCATATCATGGATAAAAAAACTTCTTCTCTTTATGATTTTAACAAACAAACAAACAGCATCAAGACAACGTATCATTTACAATTTCTTGTTTTGAGTTTCATTTTTCAAATTAATTTTTTCAAGCTTACAGATAAGTTTGATAGCTTCAGAAATATTTTTCACGACATAATCGGCAGGATCTTCAGGATCGTTCTCGACACCTGGCTTCTTTTTGAAAACACCAGATTCGACAAGAATGGTTACCCATCCTGCAGCTCTAGCACCTCTAATATCACTTTTTGGATTATCTCCAATCATGTATGTGTTGCTGAGCTCAGTTTTTGCAAACTCCTTCAAATAGTTTGTCGCAAATTGATAAGTCACAGCAAATGGTTTGCCGTAATGCTCCATATGTAATTCTTTATGGTATAATTGCTTATACATGTGCTTTAAACACTCATTGAAAGCTCCTGATGTCAATCTTGGAAGTGGGAATTTTCCACCATACACCAAGTCATTATTTGTTGTGTAAACTGGAATATGATCTGCTGGAGCATCTTCTGGAAAACGGTCAGGAACGCTTCCGTCTCTTGAGGCTACCAAGTCACAGATGACTTGAAGGTACTCATACCAAAAAGGAGGATCATTCAAAATAAAAATAGCATGAACTTGAAGGGGCTTATCGAAATAAGAGAGATCTGTAACGCCCAATCTTTCAGCAACTTTTCTTCTTGTTTCTTCAGTAATCACCTGAGGCTGTGCTTTTCCAGTCACAGGAACCATATCAGGATAAAGGTGAGCGTACTCTTCGATTGTCAAGTATTTCTCCAATCCGATGTCTTTTGCAATGGCTTCCATGGTTCCAACACCAGTGACGATGACAAGTCTATCTTTATACTCGCTTATAACTGGCCTGAGAGCAGTGTAATTCAACAAGATTTCTTTCCCAGTAAACTTGTGTTCACGGCCTTCAAGCTGAAGAATATAGTTGAGAGATTCAGCCTTTGCTGACTCAAGAAGTCCGCCTCCATTTGTTAAACAAACAAATGGAAGAGGAGTTTCGATATTTGGAAATTGTTCAGGGTCAAGGTGCTTCAAAGGAGTTTTGACTATTTGAACCATATCTGCTGCAAAAGGCAAGGGAGATTTATCAAGAAGCAAGACTCCATCAATATCACAGACAATGCCAGGAAGTGGTCTTTTATTTTTTTCCATTTTTGTTCGATTTTCCAGTTAAAAAGTATCTGAAATTTAGTGTATTTATTTTAATCAATGAAATTCCTGACCTTAAATACCAAATCCATGGTGAAATATTTTGAGGCAAACAAATTATTTCAAGCACGAAATTTGCCAGAAAAATTCTCTTTGTTCTTTAGAAAAAATTCAAGCATCCTTCGAGAAAAATTATTTCTATCGAAAATTGAAAAATATATCAAATTTAACTGCTTTCGAGAGATCTCCTTGAAAGCTGTAAGCTTCATTTTTCTTTAAGAAACTTCTCCAAATAATAAAAAGATGTTTGATGACATTAAAATCAATTTATTTTATTCGTATCAAAAGAACATTTTTCTCTTGTCTGAAAATTATAAATCGGAGCAAAGCAGAGTAAAGCTAAGTAAAGCAAATTCAACTTTTCCTCTCATTAGCAAGATGAAAAAAAACTTGAATAATTTCCAAGATACCAACTGACTCCAAATTTTTTCATCTTGAAAAACTTTACAAGAACAGCAGGAAAATTATTTTATACTTTTCTCTCTGAAAAATTTGAAAATGATCGAAATTTGCCAGAAAATTTTCCTTCTGTGTGAAAAAGCTATGCTGAAAAGTTTAGAATATGAAATTTTCTCTTTTCATACAGAGAAATGATTATCCAGATTCATTTCCACTTGAAAATTGTCGAACCATTTTTCGCAATTTAGTAATGGATACAAAATGAATTTTCCAAGAGCATTCCGCTTAAAATTCAATCTCAACTTCTCTTTTGTTCGATTTTCTCAAAGGAATTCGAAAGTCTTTCCAATAAAAATTTTGTTAAGATTTTCAGAATTCAGAAATTTTGAAAATTTTTTTTTGTGTTTTGTCCTCCAGAAAATCACTTCAAACACTGGAGACGAAATCTCAAAATAGATCGATGCTTCTTTTCTTCTTTTCATCTGTGAAATCTTCGTCTGACTCAGCTTCCCATATTCAGATGGGCAAATTGGTAGCTCATTAATGACCAACCTTCTCATGTTCAAAAAGTTTCTTCTGTTCACTTTTTGTTTCATAAAAGGCGTTAGCAAAATTTTATATTATTTTCTTGCCAACTTTCAGAAAATAAAAATCAAATTTTTTTCTAAGCTTTCTGAGGCTCATCTCCTCTGAAAATGAAATTGAATCGAAAAGCCATGAACTTGATTGTGGTTAATAAGAATCGATATCTCTGATATTCTGATAATTTCCTTAAAAAATAAAACCCTTATTTTTTGTCCAACTCTAAAATTTGCCGAAAACAGAGCAAATCCATCAAGCATACCTACCATCTTTCAAAAACTGAACAAAGCCAGTTTAAAACCTTCCATCTCCGCTTTGCGACCAAATCTAGGAATTATCAAAATCTCATGATCAGTTTTATTTTAGTTGATCTTATGGTCTAAAATTTGGGCTCTAACAAACTAAAGATCAAAGATAGTTGCAAAGATTAAAATTTATTATTCAGATTTTCGCTGCAAGATCATCGCAACGGAGATGTTAGTTACCATAGAGTTTCAAGATGAATTCGAAAACATCAACCGAGGAACAAAAATCGGCTTTGACCCAGAATACAATGATTCAATTGAAAATCTCAAAGTCCTTATCACCCTCAAGTACACAGAACTGGAAATGAAAAAGATCCACATTTATTATCACGGAAAAAGACTCAAAAACACTGATAATTTAAACATATTGAACATTAAAGAAGGTGCTACTCTTCAAGTGAGAAAAAGAAGATCTGGATGTTGTTGTTTCTAATTCTTGTATTCAAATAAATAACATTTTGGCTTTATGAATAGTATCGAATCTCTCTTTTCCCTATATTTGTTGTTTCTCAGTTATCTTAATTTGAAACAAATTTTGCCATTCGATATGAAATGGCTTTCAAATTCAAGTCACATGTTCTGCTCCTTGCGTAGAGATATCTATTTGAAAAACCCTGATTTTTTCTAGAATTCCTCATCACACTCTCCTTCTCTTGATATCAAATCTCTGATACTTCTTCATCTCTTCGGATGATTTTCGAAGAAAAACCCTCAAATCTCGACGACTGAATTATTATTTATTTCTTCCCAAAAATACTCTCTAATTTCTTCTCATTCTTCAATTTTTAACATATCATAAATAATCAGGTCAGTTAAATAATAAAATTCAAATATATTATCCTCCTTTACTTCTCAAGATGGAAGGTTATAATCAAGCTCGTTCAAGGATTAGACGGACTCTTCAATACTGTACATGTTTTGTCAATCTTGCACTTTCAGTCACCTTCTTCCTCGCTCTTCATTCAAGCTGGAAATTCTTATCTCCTTGCTTCCAGCGTCAAGCCATTGTCATCATGACAACCTTTATTTATTGGATCTGTAGACAGATCATGAAGCCCAGTTACCTGATTGAAAGTCTTCAGTTCTTGATCGTTTTTGGACTGACAGAAAGATTGAATTTTGCTGATCAAGAAGTGATGAGCACTTGCCTCCAAGCAGATAGCGTGTTAACCGTTTTCATCTACACAGTTTACTTCTTTATCTTCGGATATTACGTCGGAACAGTCATTGTCTTTACACTTTTATTGCTGATTGCTATCATACATGATTGCTACTTTGTTTTCATTATGCAACCTCGCATAATTCGAGAAAGGAGTATTAGAGGGAAAGAATTTGATGACATCGAAACATACCAATATGTAAAACCAGATCACAATGTCAGTGAAGACCAGCTAGTTTGTTCAATATGTTTGACAGAATTTCATTTACAAGAACAAGTTAAAAGACTCCCTGTATGCTGGCATCTTTTTCATAAACATTGTATCCAAGAATGGCTCAAAAATCATAGAGAATGCCCATATTGTCGTGCTGATGTTCGGGTCAATCTCAGATTTTGGAAAGCCAGTGGTAAAAAATATCACAAAGATTTAAATAAAGATATGATGAATAATAATATTCGAAGACCAACGATTGAACTCTCTCATAGCTTTGAAGTTCATCAAGATTCTGGCTCTGGCAGTCATAATGATATTCCTTTTCAACAAATTTAATTTATACTTTGAGAAAAAATCACTTTGTCAAAAATTTTGTTAGAAAATGTTTCTTCTTGAGAACAGAAAAGATAATCAAATTTATATTTGTATAATTAGTTTTATTTTTGACAAATGTAGATGTTTATTTTTCATAGACAAACAAAAATTTTATTCGAAATCAGCTAATCTCTCACCTTTTATCTTTCTCTACGACTTCTGATGCCAAGAGAAGACATTAAAGATTGGTTTTCACCTCCAAGGTTATCAATTTCGCCTTTGAGAGATTTTATTTCTTTGACGAGCTCTTCATATAAAGCAGCCCATTCTCTTCTTTGTTCTTCTTGTATTTCAGCATTTTCTTCCAATTTTTTCTGATAGAATTGTTTTGTTAAATCAAGTTCATTATCTTTGAAAGCCAATGACTTTTCCAGTCTTTCAACCTTTTCTTGGTATTCTTTTGTCTTTTTCAATTCACTCTGAAGTCCAATCACTTTTTTATTAATCTTCTCAAGATGAATTCTATCATCGTGATCCCTCTCCCTCAAAATAGTCTCCTTTTGTTCCAACTCTTCTTGTAATTCCTGAATTTTGCGACTTGCCTTCTGCTTTGCTCTTGCATCCTTTGCTATTTCTTCTTCTTTTGCTTCAGCTAATTGTTTATTTTGTAATTGTAAACTTTCAATTGTTCTTTTCAGACTCTTGAACTCTGCACTTAACGAATTTTCAGTTTCAATGGCCCTGGTCTTGTATTCTTGAACTTCATCCCTTAACCTCTCGTTCTCTTCTTCTCTTTCTCGCAGTCTTGCTTTCAAAGTGATGATTTCTTTATGTACATCTGCCTCGAATCTTCTCCTTTCGAGTTCTTCTGTCTTTTCTGTTTCTCTAATCTGATCAGCTAATTGCCAATTTTCTTCTTCCAACTTTTTCATTTTGGCTTCCCATAATCTTTGATGATCTTCTAATTGTTTCTTATAATACTCTTCATAATCAAGTCTCGACTGCTTTCTTTCTGTTGCCCAAACACTCTCGATCTCTTGTAATCTTTCAAGAGCAATCTGTGCAACCCTTTGTTGTTCATGAAGTTCTTGCACCAACCCTTCCTCATTAACTTCCATAATTCGCACTTGATCTTGAAGGTGATCAACAGCCATGCTCTTTTTTCTGGTCACAACCAACTCTTCAGCCAGATCATAGACTTGTTCTTTTTTGCCAATAACCTTCTCATGAAGCTTTCTAAGTTTACTTCCTTGTGCCTCAATGATTTCCTCAAGTTCAGTTATCTTTGTGCGAAGCAAAAATTTCTCTTGACGACAGGAGACAGGATTTGTTAATTCTTGAATTTTAGCAGGTGCGGGACCACTTGTCCTTCTTCCAATAGATTTGCTTCTTGACATTTCTCTCTCAACTGAAGATTTTAATCTGCTAGCTGTTGATCTTTTGCTCATTGTGCTTCGATTTTCTCTTGCAGTTCCTTCTCGTGTTTTGGTTAAACTATTAGAGGCACTATCTTCAAATCTTCTCAGTGATTTGGCATAAGATTCTTTTGGCTCTGGTGAAAGTGACTTGTCAATATCAACACTCGAGTCAGAAGAAGAGGCCAAGTCTTCACGAAGAAAACGTTCAGCTTGACGAGCTAAAGGAGATACGAACGAACGAGTTAATGGAGAACGAGAACGAGCAAGTGGAGATCGAGATCGACGGAGAATCGAGTTCATGAGGTAAAATAATAAGTTATAATTGAGATTGGAATTATTTTTTATGATCTACAAATTTTACAACAGACAACAAACAGTTGATCAAATTTTTTGCTGTTGCTGTTAAAATCAAATTTTCCCTCCGAATCCTTAATGTAACTGTGATGATTTTTTTTTTTTTTTAACAATAAAAACAAGGAAAAAGAAAAGGAGAGAAAGATTTATTTTTATTGAATTATCTTCCAAAATACTTTTTTCCCCTCTCACACATCATACAGATGTACATACAAAGCTGTTTCAAATTCATATTAGCCAACCTCTTTTGAATCTGATCTCTCATTATCCCAAAAATACAATTTAATATTTTTTACAAATTACAGATGAGTGAGAGTAATTCAGCAGAAACAAAACGCTCTCCAAACCTCTTGGAGCAAGTATTTCAAAAACAGCCCCTCATCACAGGCTCACTCTTTGCTTTAGGAACGGCAACATTTGCCCTGAAATCCTTCAAAGGCATAAAATATCTTTGGAGTGTTAATTTTTTCCGTCCTACAAATCTCGATCTTCTTCAAAAAAGATATGGCCAAAATTCCTGGGTGGTTGTGACAGGAGCTACTGATGGTTTAGGAAAAGCTTTTGCTTTGCGTTTAGCTCAAGCTGATTTTAATTTGGTTCTTCTGGGACGCTCAGAAACAAAAATGGCAAAAGTTGTTGAGGAAATTCAATCGCAAGGGCATAAAATCAACTGCGAAACTGTCATTTTTGACTTGAAAAATTCTGCCCAAGCAGACCAGCTTAATGCTTTACTTGATAAGGCTCTTGAGAATAAAGATGTCTCTATGCTTATTAATAATGCAGGGATATCTTCTACTGAATTCCATGAAGAGGTACCAAATCAAGAGATCCTTGATATGATTAATATCAACTGTCTGGCTCCAAGCTTGATATCAAAGAAAATCCTTCCATTGTTAAAACAAAGATCCCTCAAGTCTGCAATGATCAATGTGAGTTCTTTTACAGGAGTTCACCCCATGCCTTTTACTGCGGTATATTCTGGAACAAAAGCTTTCTTGGATGCTTTTTCAAAAAGTGTTGCTATTGAAAACAGAGAAAAAATAGATGTTATTTCTTTGACTCCTTTTTATGTCTCCACAAAAATGATCAAATATCAAAAACAAGACTTTGAAACTCGATCTCCTGAAGATGTCATTGAAGCTTGTTTCCGTGATTTAGGGAGCCGTGACCGAACTTTTGGACATATAAGCCATGAACTTATCCATGCTTATAGTGCTATCATGCCAGAAAAATATGTTGAAAATTTCCGCAAAACCCGGATGTTGGAAGTTGTCAATAAAATCAGAGCTATCAAGGAGGCTATGGCAAAACGTAGCAGAAAAAAGGAGAATAAATAAATTTAGCAACCAAGTAATGGAGGGATGAATAAAATGATAAAATGAGTAATGCGTACAAAACTCTTAATTTGAGATAATACAGCAACCATAAAAGTATAATATGAATAATGGCTAAAACTGTATAGACTTTTAAATTTACAACAGAACAGAGTTAATAAAAAAAATCATAGAGCACCTTACTTTTTCCCATGTGTCAGGAAATTATAATATCTTTGAATGCTAGCACTTGAATCATTGAAATAGTTCAAATTATTCAACAAGGCCATCGTTTCTTTCTGAGCATGTAAAATACTCTTTCCAGCAGAAGGCTTTGCTCCAGAACCAAATGTTGGTTGTTGTGGCTGTAAAGAGACTCCTCCACTCACGATATTTTCTCTTGATCTTATTGGAACCACTTCTTCTTTCGATACGCCTCCACCTCCTGAACTTATATCTAGTTCAAACAATTTAGGAGCAATATAATTTCCAGAATTTCTTGTTTGCATATATCTATAAGAGATCAAAATTTATTATTTAAAATTATGGTTACCCTCCTTTCTTGGGTGGATATTTTTGTTCTCTTCCACTGCCTTTATTCAACAAATTGCTGGGTCCTTTAACGCCTCGATCAATTTCAAGGCTTCTGATAGCCCCATTATCTGCCCACATTTGATCATCATTGCCTAGTATTCCAATCACACCATTTGAAAGCTTCAAGGGAACTTTCTTTGGAATCGCCTCTCTTTCTCTTGGACCTGAATTCTTTGTGTTCTTTCCGACTTCACTTCCTTGTATATTCTCTAATTTTTCAGGCGTTATATAATGTGCAAACTTTCTTGAAAAATGGAATTTCTGCTGATCTTCGCTTGACTCACCAGCAGCAGCAGGAGCGAAAACCTTTTGAGGAGATTCTTTATTGTAAGGGAGAGTTTTTATTCTAAATGATGTGCCTGTGCCTGTGACTTTAACTGGAGCTCGGCTTTCAGCAGCTGAACCATTGACTGGTCTGAGTTTTTGCTCATAATCAGAATCAATAGTTTTTTCCTCCAAGGGTCGAAGTCTTGATTGACTCGATTGACTTGCAGTTGTTGTTGGAGGTAATGAACCAAAGGCTCGGCCATTTTGAGTCTTGTTGTTGGATAAAATATCATAGTACTCTTCTTGATCTTCAGCAATGATGTCAATTGTTCCTTTTCCAGTAAGAGCAGCAACATGTTCCATAAAATCTTGGTTTTCTTCATCAAGGTATTGGTCTCCCATCTCGTTCATTTCTTCATTATCATCCCAGTGTGAAACCTTTTCTGGTCTGATCTCTGCTGCTGCTGGATTTCTATTCTGTCCTCCTTCAGGATTCGAATTTTGTGGATTTGTTCTTGCATTTTGTCCTGATGGAGGCTTTTGATTAGGAGTCTTGAGCTTTTGTGAATATATTGACTGAATATCCTTAGCTCTATTTGCTACTGCTGTGTTTCCAAAAACAAATGGAGCTGGCTTATTTGGATCTGCTACCTTCTTCACATTCTTTTTTACACTAGTTCCAGTCCATTCCTCCCACCATTTGTGAGCAACTCTGATAAATTCTTCATAATCTTCATCTGCTTCTGCTGGATCCTATTTATAAATTCCTCAGTTAATGACTTATTTAAAAAATATACGTCGAAGGGATAAATTTTAGTGTATCGGCCACAATTTTTAGCTTCCCAGATATTTCTTTCGCGTTGAGCGTTTTCAGAAGCAGCTTGCTTTTCTTCAGGAGTTACCTTGACTTTTTTACCAGTTAAAACTCTTTGTTGTAATTCTGCTCTCTTTTTATTCTTGGCTTTAATCTTATTCTCCATTGATATATTCATCAATTTCAAGGCATCTCTAATCGCGCTTTTCTTAATACTCTTATCTAAGGGAGTATCGGTTGTAAAACTTGGAGTATGATTCACTTCAATTAACCATGGCTTCAATTTATGATCCAGCATGATATCAAAACCAAGAAGCTCGAAACACATATTGTTATAAGGTTCATCAGGATGACAAGATTTATAGCTATGTGCTAAAATGGGCTGAACACTACAAAACGTCTTGATGATAATCTTTCGGATTTCAGCCCAAAGAGCTTTCACATCATGTCCTTGACTTTCTAACATTCTCATGACTGCTTTCAAACTTCTTTTATGTCCAACGTCATCAGCGTTCGAAGCCTCATTGAAGACAAAGTTTGGATTATCTTTATTGATTGCATAGTTGGTGAGATGCATGCACACATTATCCAAATTCTCGCCTGTTGGAGCAATGTATTCTTCAGTACAAAATCTTCCCAGACCGTCATCATACAAAAAGATTTTTAATGGATCACATCCTGCAAGTAAGACGTAAACTCTCATGTCAAACTTGAGATTGTCAATGAGGAATGGCTTATGGAGGTATCTTTGTACAACGTAGTGCTCGCCTGGCTGAATAGATTCATAACTTCTTGTCAAAAATATGCCTCGGCCTTGACAACTTGCTTCAGGTTTCACAATAAAAGTCTTATTCTTCTTCTTATTAAACTGCATCTTAAAGTCGTTGTATTCGGAAGGCAATAAGAATGTTTGTGGGAAAAACTTGAAATTTTCGGGGAAAGCCCTCTTCATTCTCATCAAATTGCGACCAAGGTGATTTTTTCTGGCAAGAGAGTACATGCCTGGAAAGTGATTAATCTTCTGATATGTTTGCATCTTTGCTAGCGTCTCTGGCTGAACGGCGTTGTCTGTCCACATGATATCCCAATCAAAGGTTTCAGTTTCATATGATAACTTCCAGCCAAATATCTTTTTACCGACATACTTCACGACATCGTATTGTGTGTCTAGCGTTGGGATAAGAAAAGAATATAATGCTAAATATACCTGATACATTCATAACAATCTTTGGCTTCTTGACCTTCTTTGCTTTCTTCACAGGCACAGGCTTTTTGGATTTGCTGTTCTTTTTTGCTTTGGACTCTGAATGTTCACTTTCATCATCTGAACTCCTTTCGTCATTGGCATCATTTGACGAAGGGTTAGAAGAGTCCAAATCGGCGAAATCCTCATCAGAAACATTGCTTAAATCCTTGTCTTCACCCTCCATTTAACTTTAATATTTGTTAGTGCTCTAACTGTTGTAAAAACTATAATAATAAGACGTCGAATTTCACAATTAACTTAATCTTAAAAAACTCCTCTAAACACCTAAAATTAGGTTTTTACTGTTATTAATTTTTTGTTGTTTGCCGCTTCTCTTTCTCTTTGGAGACTAAATTATTCTCAAAACCGCAATAATGTGTGAGATAAAATATCTCCTTCATTGAAGTCATACCTTTGGGATGGAGAAAATTCACTCTTTTATGTATATTTTTTCTTTGCCATGAATTCGATCTAGACACCAAAGAGCGAAGTTTTTTTCCTCCAAGTTATTTTTTTCAATCGAGGTTATGATTCAAGCGCTATCTGATGAAAAACTCTGGGAGAAAAAAGAGTAACTTTATTCCAATAAAAGTTAAGGCATCTAACGAAACTTATTTGAAAAGCATTAAATTCTGAAACCTCTTTTTTTTCAATGAAATAAAATCAATTCCAAAAAATTTTAGATGAAAGCAGGAGCCAAATCACTCCATCAATCATATTCGTCTTGAATCTTTCTTTCAAACTTCTCCATCACTGGAAAAGATCTGTTTTCAACATTCAACAGTTACTCATTAAAAATGGGCAAGGTTTTGCTTATTAAAATTTAGTCTATTTTCTGTCAAATCTGAGCATTTTGTGAATGACAAGTCTCTATTGACGTGTATCTATCCCGAATTTTTTAGAAAGACCTTGCAAACATTGTTAATGTTCACTTGACCAAGTTTATCTGAACCGAGAATTCATAACTTTTTTAATTAATTTTCTTTATTTTTCCTCATTATTTCATCGTCTCGGTACTGCCAAAATTGAGAAAATGAAACAAATTTGATTGCTCATAAAAATTCATTTTCAAAAAAATTAATTTGCAAAAAAGAAAAATTCTGTGCTCAAAATCCATTCCCATAATGAATCCTTGAACCTAGAGATTTGAGTGAGTAAATACCTGAGGGAGATTTTTTTGAGAAATGGTTTAGGGGATGAAGAAAACAGAAACAGTGGACGATTTTACGCTAAAAATCTAACGACATGGAGAAAGATCTTATGAACTTGTCGGAAAATGGCAGAATAGAATCCAACCTCGAAAAAATAATTGGAACTTTTTTACACTGAATTTCCAAAAAAAAATTTTCCCCGAACATATTTTCTGAAAATTAAATTCATATTTTCCCAAGCTTTTGAATTTCACAATTTTTTTCTCAAAACACCTCTCTGTGAGCGTGGTTTCTCAAAGATGAGGTCAGAAATAAATCAGAGATATTTATTCAATATTATCGCTAATTTATTCAGTAAAATTTCTGTTGATTATGCGATGAGAGTTTCAATCGAAGGGACTGATGAAGGATTTTGCCTTTCCAAGTACAGAGAGGAAATTGCTCTCTCCTAAAAATAGAAAGTTTGACCAATATATTCTCTCAGAGATGGCTCATCCATCCCTAAAAAAATATAAAGCTGCATTTGATGATATTATAACTTCACAAAGATAAATCGCGAAAATTGACTTGGAAAAAAAAATCTTCAACCATGCTTTCCAATAACCAGAAGGAAGGGGAGTTAGAGATGTTCCGACATTTATCGACATTTGTCGGAACTTTCGGAAAAGACTCCGTTGGAAAATTTTCAATTTCAAAATCACTCACTGGACGAAAAAATTTTTCGAAAAAAATATTTTGTTTGTTAACTTAAAACACTTAAATCAAAATAAAGGAAAAAGGTTTTTTTTTCCTCAAAATATTTCGAGACATTTCTCAAGAAGAGCACTTTATCACATTTCCTCTGACGGCTCTTTCAGAAAAAGAAAATAGAAATTAAAAAAAAATGTTGAGAGAAAAGGAAGGATGAAATCAGGAAATAAAAATGATCAATGAAATTCTTTTTGCTCTTTGTGTTAGCTCAAATTAAAAATCAGCACAAAAGAAAAGTGGAAAATTTTTTTCATCCTTTAGAACATAATTTCTCGTTCAAAATTAATCAACAGAAGGTCTCAACATTAAGAATTGAGAATATTGGATTCAGCCTCTTTCTCCAGTCTAGAAATTTAAGATCGGTCATTTCCTCTTACATTGTCTCGTATTTTTACCCTCGAAATCTATGATTTTATTCTTTAGGTTTTCTCAAGATCTGAATAGTTGTTTTATATATAATCTCTTCTCAACAGGGAAAGAGAGATCTACACTTTTAATCTATCACAATTCCAAAACTATTCATTTTTATCAATTTAGACAGATTTTAATGAAAACAAGACGTTTGATTTGCTTGAAACGATTTTTAAAGGGAAATTCTTCTGGTCTTAAATTAATAATTTAATCGATTTATCTATAGGATTTCCTTTAAAATCTATTCTTATCAACATGTTGTTGGGATACTCTGATATCTTGGAAAAGAAGAGCATCATTCTCGCTTCTAGTAACTCTGACTTCCCATCTCTTATTCAACCTTCCAAATAGAGTCTGAATCAAGAAAACAGTTACTCAATACTATGGTAAATCTATAAATCTCTCCTTCTCATGTTCAAGGGTATCAAATACACCATCGTCCCAAGCAGTTTCGCTGAAGACCTTGACAAAGCAAAATTTGACCCTTTTTCCTATGTCAAGGTAACTTGGGAGATTACTTTGCATAATATTCACACAGGAAACTTGCTACAATAAATTACTTGACGTCAGAAAGAAAATTGGAGAAGAAAAAATACCTTATGATTTGATCATCTGTGCCGACACTGTTTGTATCCTTGATGGCAAAATCATCGAAAAACCAGTGCATAAATTCTAGAGCAACTGAACATTAAGCCAAATAGGTTGACAGCGAAGACGCCTATAACATGATCTCCAACTTTATGGGAAAGACTCACGATGTGCTGACCGTTGTTTACCTTTTGATCAAAGTTGGTAAGACTTTGATGAAATAAAGAATTTTGAGATGAAAAATAAATAGAAGGATCTGATGAAGATATTATTGATGTTTGCCATGAATACTCTAAAGTCAAAATTGGTATGATTCCTGAAGAAAGCCTGAGAGCATATTCAAAGTTACCTGTTATTCTGTAGCAAATACGCTCCTTACATCTTCTAATAAATTCATATAGTAATTGCTCTGGAGGATACAATCTTCAAGCTTATGGTGCCAATTTCATTGAATCAGCTGAGGGTAATGTCTAAATCATGCATCTAGTCAATGACATTTTACAATTAGGTTGCTATAATAATATCATTGGACTTCCCCTTTACAAAATGAGTTATCATATTATTAAAATGATGAAAGAGGCAAAATGGATTGCTCAATAAGAGTCTAAAGTTATTTTTTGTATTGAAAACATGAGAATCATACCAATCTTCTGAACTTCTCATATTATGCCTTTAATTCCATCTTAAATGTCTATTTTGAACACTTTAAAAATAAGATTGTTTTTGATGTTCAGTCTAAAGTAAAAAAATCTTTAAGACCCCATTTTATTATTGAAAATAATGTTCCTATTGAGCCAATCTAAATAAACCATTATCCCCCATTTTTTTAAAATTTCTTTTTGTGAATTTTTGAGAAAAATAATTTGAAAAAATTGAGTCATCAATCAAATTTTGCAACAAAAAAAAATCACAGAGTTCGTCTCAATTTTCAAGGAATTATGTCCAAGGCAAAGCCAAATTTTTTCCAAAAGAAAAGTTTTTTTTTCACATTTGCATGATTCCAGATTTTTTGATTCTGTGGAGTGAAATTTTTTCCATACATACATTACAATTGAAAATTGAGGTAAGGAGAGATAAGTTTTTCAGCGCATATCTATTTAATAAATTTTATTTATTGGCTTGAACATTTGAGATCTACCGAACAAAGATGGTTAAACCAGAAACTGCAAAGATGCTCTCAATCATGAGCATGGTTGTCCCTGAACTTGCAAACGGTAAGTTTTTCATTTTGCCTCCCTTGCTTAATTGAAATAGAAACTGTTAAAGCTCCTGCTGCTCCTCTCCAACAAAAGAGAGAAGAATGGAAGAAAAAAGATGATTGGAAAAAGAAAGACAATTGGAAGAATAAAGGTGGAAAGAGAGAAGACTGGAAGAATGGAAAGAAAGATGACTGGAAGAATAAAGATGGAAAGAAGGAAGACTGGAAAAATAAAAACGATTGGAAGAAAAAAGACGATTGGAAGAAGAAAGATGAAAACAAAGAAGAAGGAGAAGAGCCTTCAGATGAAGTCGCTGTTGACGATTATATTCATTTCGCTGATGATGCTTTTGATCAAAAATCTTCCTCTAAACTTAAAAAGAAGTTCCAAGCCAAGCAAGCTTTTAAGGACTATATGAATACTTTCCGTAATCAAAAGTCTGGAGAGAATAATCAACAAGACCCAACCCAAACCCTTACACAAAACAAAAACAAGAAATCTAAAACTCTGAATGCCAAACGCCCAGCAGAAGGCAAAACTGAAGAATACTCTTCAAATTGGATGAACTTCCTCAAAAAGCAAAAGATCGAAACCACTCAAACAACAAAGACTCAGAAAACCGTCAAAAAATCCAATCAATCTGCTGTCTTGACACCTCTCCGTCCTATTTCAGGAACCTACGCTGGGTACACAAATGCATTATTTCAAGTTATTAATATTTTATAGACCAACTCCATTGATTGCTGTCGATTGTGAAATGGTGCTCGTTGAAGGAAACGTTCAAGCTCTTGCAAGATGTTCCATTGTCAACTATAATGGACACGTCTTGTTTGATGAACTCGTCAGACCCACTAAAAAGGTCGAAAATTACCTTCCCAAAATTACTGGCTTGAGCTATTCCAAACTAAAGAATGCTGGAACTTTCGAAACCTACAAAGAAGAAATCCACAATTTGCTCTCTGGAAGAACTATTGTCGGACACACATTGAAGGGAGATTTTGAAGTAAACATTTTGTGGGAGAAATTTCTCAAATAAACTATTCTTAGGTTCTGAAATATTTACCAGAAGAACACCTTATTAGAGATTTGTCTCATTACAGAGCTTTAAGAGAAGAAGGTAAATTGTTGGGTCTTAAAAAGTTGGTCGAAAAACATCTCAAATTCAGAATCCAAACTGCTGAACATGACTCTGTAAATTATTTTTCCACTTCCCCTCTTGATTAACGCAATTTAAAGAACGAAGATGCTAGAGCTGCTATGGCTTTGTATAGAAAGTTTGAAAAACAATGGGAAGCTGAACTTAAAGAACAAAGATTAGCACAAAATCCTATTGTACCCCAAAAAGCCAAAAAGACTCAAAAAGAATCTGCCAAAGAAGAGCCTCAAGAAAAAGAAGAAAGTGAAAATGAAGAAGGCTTTGAAGGAGAAGATGATTTTGATTTCAACGACCTTGATGGAGAAGATGATGATGATGAGAATGATGGTGTCTTTAATTAGTTCGGCCTTTCAGAATATTTATTAGGCTTTCTAAAATATCCATTCAGTATTATCTATTTTTTAGAAATAATATTCATCATAAAAAGTTTGTAACTTAAGAAAAAACCCATGTCTAAATCCATTTTGTTTGTGTTTCAAACTCTTCAAAATCGCATTTTCAACCACTGTTATCTCGATTAAATTAAATTAATTTGCAAATAATTCAGACAAAAGTTCTGCAAAGATGGACACAGAGACAATCAAAATCCTTCAAATCATTCTTCAAAGACAAGAAAAAGTCTCAGAAAGCAAACTAATCGAGAAGCAGTATAACGACAAGACGTTTTATTACTTTTTGGCAGATGAATTAATCATTTATGTTCCCATATTTTCTGAAAACGCATCAGTTGATATGAGCTTTATTGATTTTGTTGAATCCTTAAAAGCTTCTTCCCCTTCCAATGAAATTAAACTCTTCTTCTATACCCGTAAATTGAAGTCGTTTGCATATTCTTATTCTGATTATAAAATATCTCTTCTTTCTAGAAATGAAAACTGATAATTTTTCAGCGCTAGAAGATAAAAAGGTCTCAGTCAGTAGCGAAAGAGAATTTCAAAAAATCTCTTGTTTTCCAAAAATACTCTCTCTCTTTCCACAGCAACGTGAACTCATTTTCTCAAATTAAATTCTTTTTCAAATTCTGAAAAAAGTTTGAGTGAGTTAGTCAGTTAATTCTTATTATTATTAAATCTCTAACAGCTTAGTACCTAACAAAACAATGGCAGCTTTTGTCTAGTAATCATTTTTCCTCAATACTCTCTCTTAGTTTTTTCAAGTTACAATCCAAAGACCAACACCATTGAAAGGAAATTCCCAACTCAACCTATGGGTTTCCAGATGCCTTATTTGTTAAACATTCAGCCTCAAGACATTAACTTTGCCATGAGAAACACGGTTGATGTGAGAGCCAATCCTGCTAATTTCCAACAACCCTCTGAATCTTTTCTTCCTCAATGTAAAAGAAAATTTGCAAGAATTTTTCTTAACATGAAAAGTTCCATCCCGTCAAGAAGAAAAAGTTGAAAATTTCAGATTAACCAAAAAAGTTGATAAAGAATTGCCAAAAAATAGCAGCCTCCCACCACAGCGTGATCGTGAAGAAAACTCTATTTTCAATAACCCTGCACCTCCATCCAACGACTTTCTTATGATGGAAGATTTGTATATTCTTTTTTTAGCGATCTCAGGCAATTAAATCTCTAAAGGCGAGAAGAAGATTTGAATTCAATTCCAGACTATTATCAAGCTCCGGCAGTTGAAACAAAAGCGCGCTCCTCCATCAAACCTCAATCTTTTGAACAAGCAAAAGCTCTCAAAAAGAAACCCACTTTCCCCAATGTCCAACAAAACTACTCTCAAGAAGAAGCTAGAGGGGACTTCAAACTAGTGAGACATGAGGACATTATGCTCAAATACAGACCTGAAGATTATAGCATAAACGAAAGAATATTAAACGCAAAATATGTTCGTGAAGAACAAGAAAAAACCAAAAAAGTAGGATTATTTTATTAAATCTCCTGAAACCCTGATTGTAGTTTATGCTTGACCGAATGGGAAATGATTTAAAAAATATGGAAAAGGCTGCAACAACGTTTGAAAAGGAAATTGAACAAACTGGCAAAGATACTCAAGACTTGGAAGAAAAAACCAAAAAGATCTGGGAAGAAGTTGAACGCAAGAGATTCGAATTAAAAGCCCAAGAAATTATGAATAATGTCGATCGTGCTGTTGAGTAAATTTCTGAAATTATTGTTGAATCCTAAACCTTCATAGGATTGGACATGACCTTGACCAGGAAGACAGAATTAATCAATTATTGAAAGAAAATAGGGCTTTATACGATGAAATTGATAAAGTGTTGGAAGGTGACGCTTATGAAGAGGGCCCAACTCAATATTCACACTATACAATTCCAGAAACTCACAAGTCAAGTTCTTCGAAATACCCAAAGGGCACAAGCATCAGAAGACCTGGCTCATCTCAAACTAGGCCTGCATTTGATACCTCGAAAAGCATTGTTGAGCAAAAGTTTGGAAGAAAGAATATTGTGAAAACTGTCAGTGAAAATAAAATCAAAGGTGCTACCAGAGTCCAAATGGGTAGTCCCGCCAAAAAAAAGCCCACGACTGGCAAGAAAGACAATGCTATGTTTAAAAATCCGAAAAAGGTCGAAGAAGCACTTCAAAAAGCCAGAGAAATCGCAGATTTGTACTAAGAATTAGTTAGGATTTACAACTTTTTTATAATTTTCATGAACCACATTCCACATGTAACTCTATTATTTTGATGTTTTATTTTTCTTCAAACAGTTTTTTCTTACTTTTATCAAACAAGTATCACAAAATTCTTCAAAAATAATAACCATTATAAAAATGTGTCATTTCAAATACAATACAAGAAATTTATTCTCTCAAAATTCTAATAAGCAGAAGCATTGGTAGCAAGCCAGTCAAAGGTTTCACCAACTCCAAGACCTCTAAATCCGCTGGTTTCCCTATGAAATATTATAAGATAACTCACAGATCCTCAAAATACTTTATAGTAATCTTTTTGGCCTTAGATTTCTTGATTTTATCAAGACCAAGCATTGCTCTTAATTCTTCGGTATCAACAACATCTTCTCTATCTTGTTTATTAAAAGCAAAAACAATTGGAATTTCTCTCTCATCAATCACTACAGTAAAAATTACAAAGTGAGAAACAGAATTCTCTTCTTACAAGGATCTTCTAAAAAGTCTCTGATGCATTTTTGAACAATTGAAAGCCTTTTTGAATCAGCAGCATCAATCACAAAAATCACTCCATCACATTCCGGATAAAAGATTCTCCAGTTATCTCTGTGCCTACCAAGACCAGAACAATCAATCACTGTAATAGGCTTCGTGACTTGAGGAATTGATATTCTCTGAATTGAATAACCTGCGGTCGGAAGAACTTCAGCTTCAACATTAACCTATAAAAATTCAAAGTTTGAGGATGAAACAAAAGAGATTCTTTATACCAAGTCATCTTTGGTGCTTTGAAGAAGAGTTGACTTGCCAGATGCATCAAGTCCAATCATTAATGCTGTGAAATTGGCTTTCATTTCAATATTTCAATCTGGATTTTTTGTTTTAATTGTTTCAATTATTCAACTGACGATCGTCTCTCTGTTTGGAATTATAAATTCAAATAACAGTATTGAATTGAATAATCATTCTCTTGAATTTTTCGATAAAATTCACTCTTTCACTTTTGAAGTTTCTTCAGCATTATGAATCGTGGTTTGGAGAAAAAGAGTCAATCTTTTATCTTACCTCAAATCTCCCTATTATTTTTTCTTTCAAAATTTGGAAACTTGGATAGAGGAAAAGAAGAACAAAAAGTTTTCCTCTCAGTGGAAGGAAATTTTATGCAAAAAGGAACAAAAGTTTCCTACTTTGTAGATTTTTCAATCTGACCTGCCGGTTTTTTCCCCAAAAGTCTCTCGGTAATACTCCAAAAAAATCCTTTTTCTTCTCGATTATTTTCTTTTGAAAGTGTCTTCTGAAAAAAAAATTGTATTTTCTTCTTTCAAAAATTCTTTATAAAAATCTGTATTGTTGAAATTATTGACAAAACTAGTAATTCGCAAGAAATGGATCCAAATACATTGAAACTAGCAATGGTTGGTTTCAAACTCCGTGAATCGAAGAAGAAAAAGATTTTTCTGCTTTAAACCCCATTCAGACTGATTCGAGAGATAGGAGAGGAAAAACATGATTTTATTATACCTTTAATGAAGTCATCTGGTGACGAAAATTTAGAAAAAGCGACATGGATAACCATCATGATGCTTTCCTGATATTGAGGTTCTAATTCATTCGAACTAAGCTCGACCACGACGTTTCAGGAAGAATTCGAACGTTGAGATTTGTCTCTCGTCTGTTTATGGTGATTTTGAGACCAGAAAAAAATTCTTAAATCATATCATCGAATAGTCTTCAATACAATATCAGAAAAATGAGCTAGAGTATTTCACAACTTCTACAAATTTAATTTCTCTTGTCTGTTGCTTGAAAAGGGAGCCTCGGTTTTTCAAGTTGATCACTCAGACCATTTTGTTTTTGAACAATTTTAAAGAAGAAAATCCTAAGCAATTCTCTTGTTTTCCGTTTCTTTTGAGGTAATCTCAAGTCATCAATCTATTATTCTTCTGCTTCCCTGACCTCTGCCCAAAACAAAGGCATAACAAAAACTTTAAATTTCTACCAATCAAAATAAAATAATTTCGCTTCTTTGCACTTCGAATGAAGTCAGTCGAAAAATTTTTTTTTAATTAAAATTGATTTTTTGAGATGTTTTGAAAGAAAAATCTTCAGGCTTGAAGTTTTGGTTAGATTTTAGGCTAGGTTAAAATGATACCAGCCCTTTGAAAGAGATTTTTTTTATCCTAGATCAAACGACTATCTAGATTTTAACTTACACACAAATACCTCTACATTTTCTTACTGAATAAATTCAGGAAAAATTTATTTTATCATGAGCAACGGAACGATTTTGGGAAATTTCAAAGGAGGCTATCAAGATCTCTGGAAAGCTATTATTCGACCTCCAAGAGACTTATATCAACCTAAAGAACTTGGTATTATCTTATTTCTAAATTTGCATCTCTTTTATTCACATATCATTTATTGTTCACCTTCCACATAGGACCAGCAAAATTCTTTTTGAGAGATAAAGGGTATAAGAGGAAAGATCTACAACTCAAAAACAAAAATGGACACACTCTTCAATGCTCTCATTTTGAGCCGATGAATCTAGTGTCGAAAAAACTTCCTTGCGTCATTTATCTCCATGGAAATTCATCTTCAAGAGTCGAAGGAATACCTGCTGCAGAAATCCTTTTGTCTTTGAATATTACAGTCTTTTGCTTTGATTTTGCAGGATGCGGCTATTCTGAAGGAGAGTATATTTCTTTAGGATGGTATGAGCTCAATGATGTTGAGACAGTTGTTGAGTATTTAAAAAGTACAGAAACTGTTTCTTCCATCGGTCTCTGGGGACGCAGTATGGGCTCTGTCACCGCACTACTTTACGCAGAAAAAGACCCTTCTTTATCTGGTTTAGTTCTTGATAGTCCTTTCACTAATCTACGAGTCCTTATTGACGAGCTTGCCAAGAAAAATACAAAAATTCCCAAAATCATTGTCAGTGGTGCAATGAGCCTTGTCCGCAAAACAATTCTCACAAAAGCCAAGTTTGACATTAACAAATTAGTACCAATCGAACACATAGAGCCAATAACGGTACCTGCATTATTTATTGCTGGAGTCGAGGATTCACTTATTGGACCTCATCATACCAGACAAATCTATGAAAAGTTTCGAGGAAAAAAGGATCTTTTGCTTGTTGAAGGTGACCACAACTCAATCAGGCCCACCCATGTTATGGAGTCAATCGCTGCTTTCTTTCAAACAATTCTGTCCTCTTCTTCTTCTCAAGATCAGGTACAAAAAGGAGGCTCTCCGATCAGTTTGAATGAAAAGAAATTGAGAACTGCTCATCAAGCCCAATCCCAATCCCAAGATAATGAAGAAGACTTTCCAAAATTCGAGTTGAAAGATCCAAAACTCCTTATAGTTGGGGCTAATCAGGATGAAATCCCAGGATTCTTGGCAAGGGGGTTTGGTGAAGATGAACTTGCAATGGCTT
>Ga0182738_1000650_pt1 | contig 46358 bp, 42 predicted proteins | sample eDN5th30CBELigMG_FD_128876 | JGI IMG/M metagenome (GOLD analysis project Ga0182738, IMG submission 128876) | Enriched Miracle-Growth compost microbial communities from Emeryville, California, USA - eDNA 5th pass 30_C BE-Lig MG (version 2)... ... | reverse complement strand
GATAGCGAAAAGGTCACACCCGTTCCCATACCGAACACGGAAGTTAAGCTTTTCAGCGCCGATGGTAGTTGGGGGTTCTCCCCCTGTGAGAGTAGGACGTCGCCAGGCAAAAAAGAGCTAAAAACAATTTTGTTTTTAGCTCTTTTTTTATAAAATGAATAATATTATAAAATGAAGGCTCTGTTAGAATTCATGTTTGATTTTTACACTTCATTGTGGGAATGGAAATCAACAGGCAAGTTTAACAGAGCCAAAATTAATAAAAACATTTGAAGAGTTAATTTAATTTTAAACCCATTGACAAACCGACAGTCGGTTTGTTATGTTATATATAACATGAAATATATGGGAGTGATGCAAATGAAGAGTGATACAAAAAGGAGAATAGCAAGATATATTTTTATAGTTTCTTTAGTAAATTTAATAGCACCATTGGTCGTATATCATTTAATGCTGTATAAATATTCAAGTTTCACTTCTTTATTAACTGCAACCTGTATTCCTTTAGTTGATAATTTTTATCATATTATTAAGGATAGGAAGGCAGATGCATTTGGATTATTAATGTTAGTAGGGTTTATACTAAGTTTGATTGCTCTTTTATTGGAAGGAGATGAAAAGATCATTCTAATGCGGGAGAGTTTTGTTACAGGGATAATGGGATTGATTTTTATTGGATCATTATTTCTGTCAAAACCAATCATTTATTATGTAGCTATAAGATTTTCTTTAAATGAAAAAGAGAATTCTAAAAAAGTTTTTGAACAAAATTGGGAAATTCCGTATGGCCGATTTGTATTTCGGCTAATTACTGCAGTATGGGGGTTTGCTTTAGTTGGAGAGGCTACTATAAGAGTACTGCTTATAACGAGATTAAGTATAAGTGCATTTTTAGTTATTTCACAGCTGTTATTTTATTTCGTTATTGGTGCAACTATTGTTTGGACAATATTTTATAGAAGATATGCAAAAAATCAACTAGACCACATAAAAAATTAGTTAGTACTGCTTTTATAAAGGATGAAAAATTGTGAATAATAATAAATTATATGAAAATACCAGTTTTCAGCATATATTAAAAACAACGGAATCATTAGTACTTGAAAAAGGATGCAAAAGTACAACACTTAAGGATATTATAGATAATTCTGGTCTCTCGAAAGGTGCTATCTATCATTATGTCAGTAGTAAAAATGAATTATACGGATTAATATTACAGTCAAAGATTGAAAGAATTAATGAATCATTTAATGAGCAAATTAAGCTAGCCTTAGATTCAAGGGATACAAGTGGACCATTCCATTTGATTTCTAAGTTTTTTTATGAAAATCAGAAATCAGGAGATGTAGGTAATCTAATTTTTATTTATTTATTAAGTCAAGATGATATAAAGGTAAAGTCTATTTTAGCGAATATATATTCTTTAAGTGTGAATGTGGGGGAAAAATGGATAAAATCTGGTCAAGAAAATGGAGTTATTCCTAAAGAGTTAGATTCTGAAAAATTTACAGATTTACTAATGACTTTTTCATATGGCCTTAGAGTAAAACAAATAATTTCACCCAAAGACACTAAACAGTTAAATCTGCAAGATATAAATAAATTAATTATGAAGGCCCTTTCCTAATTTTATCATGCATTAACGGGCAGTAAGATCCTCATCTCAGGATGATGAGAGAAAACGAGAAATCTAGGTGGGGACAGCTGCCCGTAAAAGCCTGATTGGTTTAACTAACAATCAGTAGAGGCGGAAGAAAACCCCACTGATTGAAATTTCACTTTATTAAGGATTAGGTAATTTTTCAATTCATAAAAAACCGACAGTCGGTATTTAATTATAACCTATTATCCACTAAAAGGGGAATAATTATGAAGAAGAAAATAGAAGAGAATCAAGAACTTAGGAAAATGTTTATTTTATATGGAGTTATTTTTTTGTTTTGTATATACATTTTTTTTATGTTTCTATGGAATGGATTAGATCAGGCACCTATTGTAAGAGGAAAGCAACAGCTGAGTTCTTTTTCTCTTTCTATGTGGAAGTTATTTTTTTACCCTCATTTGATTCTTGGTTTAATTTCTTTACTTATAGGTCCTTTTCAGCTCACAAATTACAGTAGAAAGAATTTGAAGCTGCATAAATATTTAGGTAGGATATACGCTATTAGCATTTTTATTAATACATTGTGCACTCCGTATTTAAGTTTTTTTGCAACTGGCGGAAAACCAAGTATGTATGCATTTTTAATACTGGATATATTTTGGTTTTTTACTACTAGTATAGGGGTCATTTTTGCAGTGAAAGGGCGAATCAATCAGCATAAGGCTTGGATGATACGCAGCTTTGCGATTACTTGGGTATTTGTTACCTTTCGTATAGTAGTTATTCCCCTTTCCCTTATTTTCGAGACCCAGATTAGTTTTCCTATAGCTGTTTATCTATCAATAATTTTAAATTTGAGCGTTGTAGAATTGCTTCGAAGGAAAAAATTAAAAAGACTAAATCTTTCATTTGAAAAGGGAAGTGAAGAGAATGTCAATAATATCAGCAATTTACGAAAGTGAAAATGGATATAAATTAGAATATAAACTACAGGGAAATCTTTTAGGAAAACCAGTTGTTTTCTTTCATGGATTTGGCTCGTCGTATTCCTTAGTAGAATATGATCTCCACTTATTAAATCATTATAATTTCTACATTATCTCCATAAATAGACCGGGATATGGTAGATCCTCTTTATTAAAAAGATATACCCTGTCTGAATTTATTTATGTAGTAAGAGAGCTGCTGCAATTTTTGCAAATAAAAAAGGTGGATTTAATAGGATGGTCTGCAGGAGGACTTTATGCTCAAGTATTTAAAAAACTTTGTCCTGATTATGTTAATTCCTTATCTTTAATAAGCAGTGCAGTTCCTTTTAATACTGGAAGTGCCAAAGCTGTTTTGCCTTTCCAGTGGAGGTTTATCCGATTCATTAATATGCATATGTCTCCATTAGCTAGGTTCTATTTCAAAAGGATAAGCAAGAGCTTAGAGAAAAATAAAGAAAAAACAATAGACAAGGCAATTGCGGCGATGGAACCTGAGGATAAAAAAATATTAAGTTCACCATTATTTCGTGATAATTTAATAAAAAGTACGGAGGAAGCATACGATAATGATGGTCTTGCTGTTTATTATGATGCGTTAGCAATGATGGAAAATATCTCAATTGATTATGATAATGATGCTAAGATATATATATGGCAAGGAAATAAGGATGATATATGGCCAGAGAAAACCACACTATATTTTAAAAAAATATATAAACAGTCCCAATATATGCTTGTAGAGAATGAAGGACACTTGCTTATACAATCCAAGATGAAAGATATTCTTGATAAAATAAATTAGAAGGGACCTCGCCAATATTACAAATATGCTTTCAAACTCTTATAGACTTTTAACATTAATTCCCTCTAAATTGTTTACTTCCGTTTCAATAGGCAATTATAAAAGTAATGTTCGTCAGCCTTTTTAAGATACTGATTAAAATATTCAATATTCAAGAAGGAATGGAAGTGAATTAATTGTTAGCAAATGGTGTTACAATGGTTATAATTATCTTGCTTATTAATATTGTTTACGTATCTTTTTTTACGATTAGAATGATTTTGACTTTAAAGGGACAAAGATATTTAGCAGCAGCATTGAGCGCTGTAGAAGTGGTCATTTATGTCATAGGATTAGGCTTGGTATTAGACAATTTAGATCAAATCCAAAATTTAATAGCCTATGCAGCAGGGTATGCAATTGGAGTAGTTGTAGGAATGAAAATAGAAGAAAAATTAGCACTGGGCTATATCACGGCAAATGTTATTACAAATGCTTATGATTATGATTTGCCTAAAGCGCTGAGAGAGCAAGGATATGGTGTGACTAATTGGGCTGCACATGGCTTAGAAGGTGACCGAATGGCGCTGCAAATTCTAACTCCTAGAAAATATGAACTCCGCTTATACGAAACAATAAAAAAAATTGATCCTAAAGCATTCATTATTGCATATGAACCAAAAACTATATATGGGGGCTTTTGGGTAAAAAGTGTTAAGAAAGGAAAATTATTTCATGGCTCAAAAAATGAAGTATGAAGTGCAAGAAGATGAAACAGTTGCAGAATGTTTAGACCGTATAAAAAAAGACGGATATACACCGATTAAAAGAGTAGAGAAGCCGATATTTAAAGAAGTAATAAAAAGCGGATTAAAAACATATGAACCTGTTTCAAGCAAAATTATTTTTGAAGCGGTAAAGATTGATTAGTAAATCACGAACATTAAGTCTTGATAAAGTTTAATTGTTCGATTTTAGTATTGACAATTTATGAAATTGCTTGTTAATATGATAGAGTGTTAAACAAACAAAAACAAATTAAAAATTTAATAGCCCTCATATAATATTGGGAATATGGCCCATAAGTTTCTACCCAGCAACCGTAAATTGCAGGACTATGAGGGAAAGTGAATGATGCCGGCAAAAGAAAATAGCTTGTTTTTATTTTCTTTTTATTAGCCCTAGACAGATACTTTCTCTCATAAGTAGAAGCATCTGACTGGGGCTTTTTATATGGAATTGAACTATCAGGAGGGAAAAGATGACAGCTCAAATTGGCGTTATCATGGGGAGTAAATCAGATTGGGAAACAATGAAACATGCATGTGATATTTTAGATCAGCTTGAAGTAAGCTATGAAAAAAAAGTAGTTTCTGCACATCGAACTCCTGATTTAATGTTTAAATATGCAGAGGAAGCAAGAGAAAAAGGGATAAAGGCTATTGTTGCAGGGGCTGGGGGAGCAGCACATTTGCCAGGAATGGTGGCGGCAAAAACAACATTGCCGGTTATTGGAGTACCAGTTCAGTCAAGAGCACTAAATGGTCTGGATTCTTTATTGTCGATTGTTCAAATGCCAGGGGGAGTGCCTGTTGCAACAGTGGCAATCGGCAAAGCCGGAGCAATAAACGCGGGGCTGCTGGCAGCGCAGATTCTAGGCGCAACAGACGGTGCTTTAGCAGAGAGACTTGATCGTTTAAGAGAAAAAACGAAAAATGAGGTTATAGAAAGTAGTGATGAGCTTGTCTAATTCAATGATTCTGCCAGGCCAAACAATCGGCATCATCGGCGGCGGACAATTAGGAAGAATGATGGCGCTGGCGGCAAAGGCACAAGGTTTTCGAATTGCAGTTTTAGATCCAGTAGAAGATTCACCTTGCGGGCAAGTAGCAGATTATAAGATAGTTGACGCATACGATAGCATTACGGCAATAAAGCAGTTGGCGCAGGTAAGTGATGTTATCACATATGAATTTGAAAACATTGATGCTGCTGCACTAGATTGGCTGAAAAAAAATGCAAATGTGCCTCAAGGGTCAGAATTATTGGAAATTACACAAGATCGGATTAAAGAAAAACAGGCTATAGAGCAAGCTGGAGTTAAAGTGGCTCCATATAAAATAGTTGAAGAACCTATCGATATTAGAGAAGGTTTATCCGAATTAGGCTATCCAGCTGTTTTAAAAACAGCTCGTGGAGGTTATGATGGAAAAGGCCAATATGTTATAAAGGAAAGCAGTCAGATTGAAGAAGCAGAATTGCTGCTAAATAATGGACCTTGTGTATTGGAGAGCTGGATTCCATTTGAGAAGGAAATATCTGTTATTGTTACAAGAAGCCAAAAAGGCGAAAATACTGTTTTTCCTGTCAGTGAGAATATCCATGTTAATAATATTCTGCATGAGTCAATTGTTCCTGCAAGAATAACGGAATATGCAAAAGACTTGGCAATTGAAAAAGCGAATAAATTGGCAGAATTTCTAAATCTAACAGGTACATTGGCTGTTGAAATGTTTTTAGCTGCAAATGACGAAATTTACATTAATGAATTGGCTCCAAGACCACATAATTCAGGTCATTACACAATTGAGGCTTGTGAAACTTCTCAATTTGAACAGCATATCCGGGCCATTTGCAATTGGCCGCTTGCTAGTACTAGACTACTAAGACCTGCTGTAATGGTTAATATTTTAGGGGAACATCAAGAGCAGATTATCAACAAAATAGGAGAACTTCAGGATTGGAAAATCCATTTATATGGAAAAGAAGATCCAAAGGAAAAAAGAAAAATGGGGCATGCAACATTGCTTCGGTCATCTGTTGAAATTGCTTTAGATGAAATCGAAAATACTAACATATGGAATTTACAGACAGAAAAAATCGGAGGATAAAAGATGATCGATCGTTACACAAGACCAGAAATGGGCAAAATTTGGACAGAAGAAAATCGTTTTCAAGCATGGCTGGAAGTAGAAATACTTGCATGTGAAGCATGGGTTAAACTAGGGGAAATCCCAGCGGAAGATGTAAAAAAAATCCGCGAAAATGCGTCCTTTGACATCAACAGAATTCAAGAAATCGAGCAAGATACTAGACATGATGTAGTGGCATTCACAAGAGCAGTTTCTGAAACACTTGGTGAAGAAAGAAAATGGGTGCATTATGGATTAACTTCTACAGATGTGGTAGATACAGCACTTTCTTACCTAATTAGACAGGCAAATGAAATTATTTTAAAGGATATTGAGAACTTTATTGAGGTATTAAAAAATAAAGCACAAGAGCATAAATATACCGTAATGATGGGACGTACACATGGGGTACACGCAGAACCAACTACATTTGGCCTGAAATTAGCTTTATGGCATGAAGAAATGAAGCGCAATCTAGAAAGATTTAAAGCTGCTGCTGCTGGCATCGAATACGGTAAAATTTCGGGTGCAGTAGGAACATATGCAAATATTGATCCATTTGTTGAACAATATGTATGTGAACAATTAGGTTTAAAACCAGCGCCAATTTCAACCCAAACATTGCAGCGTGATCGTCATGCAGATTATATGTCCACACTTGCGTTAATTGCTACTTCTATTGAAAAATTTGCTGTAGAGATTCGCGGGCTGCAAAAGAGCGAAACAAGGGAAGTGGAAGAATTCTTTGCAAAGGGGCAAAAGGGATCATCCGCAATGCCTCATAAACGCAACCCAATTGGTTCAGAAAATATGGCTGGTCTTGCAAGAGTGATTCGTGGATATATGCTGACTGCATATGAAAATGTTCCATTATGGCATGAAAGAGATATTTCCCATTCTTCTGCAGAGCGCATCATTATTCCAGATGCAACTATTGCACTAAACTACATGCTAAACCGTTTCAGCAATATCGTAAAGAATTTAACAGTATATCCGGAAAATATGAAACGCAATATGGATCGTACTTTAGGCTTAATTTATTCACAACGTGTATTGCTTGCTTTAATTGACAGAGGGTTAACAAGAGAAGAAGCATATGACACGGTACAGCCTAGAGCAATGGAATCATGGGAAAAGCAAGTACCTTTCCGTGAATTGGTTGATGCAGATGAAGTAATTTCTTCTAAGCTGACAAAAGAAGAAATTGATGACTGCTTCGATTATCATTTCCATATTAAGCATGTTGATACAATTTTTGCTCGTCTAGGTCTATAAAAAACAAATGATGCTGGACTCTTTCCCTATGAGGGAGTCTGGCAGTTTGAAAATTTGGAATCATGGCAAAATTGAGTTTTAAATATTTTCGTTTTATCCCTAATTTTTTTGATAAGGAGACTCTTCAAATGGAAAAGAAAGCTTTACTGTATGAAGGAAAAGCAAAAAGAGTATATGGAACCAATGATGATAACATCGTTTGGCTGGAGTACAAAGACTCTGCAACGGCTTTTAATGGCGAAAAAAAAGCGGATATAGCTGGAAAAGGCCGCTTAAATAATGAGATTACTAGTTTATTATTTTTAAAGCTGCAAGAATTAGGAATTCAGTCTCATTTCGTGAAAAGGATTTCTGAAACAGAGCAATTGGTTAAAAAAGTAAGCATTATTCCATTAGAGGTAGTTGTAAGGAATGTTGCAGCAGGAAGTTTTTCAAAAAGATTAGGAATAAAAGAGGGACTACGGTTATCGAAGCCGATTGTCGAATTTTATTATAAAGATGATGCATTAGGCGATCCGTTAATTATAGAAGCCCATATCGAAGAGCTAAAACTTGCTGAGGCAGAAGAAGTTGAATCGCTGAAGAAAAAGGCATTAGACGTAAACAGAGCATTAAGCGACTTCTTTTCAGAATTAGGCATTCAATTAATTGACTTTAAACTAGAGTTTGGGAAAGACAAAAATGGTGAAGTGCTCCTTGCAGATGAAATTTCGCCTGATACTTGTCGGCTTTGGGATAAAAATACAAATGAAAAACTGGATAAAGATGTTTTTCGCAGAGATCTAGGGAATTTAACAGAAGCATATGAGAACATCTTAACAAGATTAGGGGGACAACAACATGTTTAAAGTTAAAGTATATATTACATTAAGAGAAAGTGTATTAGATCCACAGGGGAACGCGGTAAAAGGTTCTCTTCATTCTTTAGAGTATAAGGAAGTAAGTGATGTGCGCATCGGTAAATACTTAGAACTGACAATTGAAAAGTCAGAAAGAAATGTGGATGAATTAGTAAAAGAAATGTGTGAAAAGTTATTAGCTAATACAGTCATCGAGGACTACAGCTACGAGATTGAGGAGGTTGTTGCACTGTGAAGTTCGCAGTAATCGTATTTCCGGGATCCAATTGTGATGTTGACATGTTTCATGCAATTAAGGATGAGCTAGGGGAAGAAGTAGAATACGTATGGCATGATGCTGAAAGCCTAGAGGGATTTGATGGCATTCTTTTGCCAGGCGGATTCTCGTATGGAGATTATTTGCGTACTGGTGCAATTGCCAGATTCAGCAATGTAATGAAAGAGGTTGTAAAGGCTGCAGAAGCTGGAAAACCTGTATTGGGTGTATGCAATGGATTCCAGATTTTATTGGAGGCAGGACTATTGCCAGGTGCTATGAGAAGAAACGATAGTTTGAAATTTATTTGCCGCCCTGTGGAATTAAAAGTAGCAAATAATCAATCAATGTTTTCTTCTATGTATGAAAAGGAAGAAGTAATCAATATTCCTATTGCACATGGCGAAGGAAATTACTACTGTGATGAGGAAACACTTGCTCAATTACAAAAAAATAATCAAATCATTTTTACTTACAATGGTGAAAATCCAAATGGAAGTTTAGAAAATATTGCAGGAATTACAAATGAAAAAGGAAATGTTCTTGGAATGATGCCGCACCCTGAAAGAGCTGTTGATGAGCTATTAGGTGGAGCAGATGGTCTGAAAATATTCCAATCAATCGTTAAACAGTGGAGGGAAGCAAATGTCGTTAATGCTTGAGCCAAGTCCAGAACAAATTAAAGCAGAAGAAATTTATAAACAGATGGGTGTAACGGACGAAGAATTTGCGATGGTGGAGAAAATTCTAGGCCGACTTCCTAATTATACAGAGACTGGATTGTTCTCTGTTATGTGGTCAGAACATTGCAGCTATAAAAATTCAAAACCTGTCCTAAAAAAATTCCCAACAACAGGTCCTCAAGTATTGCAAGGTCCTGGAGAAGGAGCGGGCATTGTTGATATTGGGGACGGTCAAGCGGTAGCTTTTAAAATTGAAAGCCACAATCATCCATCAGCAATTGAGCCATATCAAGGGGCTGCAACAGGAGTAGGCGGAATTATCCGTGATGTATTCTCTATGGGTGCAAGACCGATTGCTATTCTTAACTCTTTGCGTTTCGGCGAATTGGATAATGAACGCACAAAATATTTATTTAAAGAAGTAGTAGCAGGGATTGCAGGATATGGAAACTGTATTGGTATTCCAACAGTTGGGGGAGAAATAGCATTTGACAGTTCTTATGCGGGCAATCCACTTGTTAATGCAATGTGCGTAGGTTTAATTAATCATGAAGACATTAAAAAAGGGCAAGCACATGGTGTTGGCAATACAGTAATGTACGTTGGCGCAAAAACTGGCCGAGATGGCATCCATGGTGCAACATTTGCTTCAGAAGAATTAACAGAGAACTCCGATGAAAAACGTCCAGCAGTTCAAGTTGGAGATCCATTTATGGAAAAACTGCTGTTAGAAGCATGTCTGGAATTAATTCAATCAGATGCATTAGTAGGAATTCAGGATATGGGAGCAGCAGGCCTTGCAAGCTCCAGCGCAGAAATGGCAAGTAAAGCAGGCTCTGGAATTGAAATGAACCTAGACTTAGTGCCACAGCGTGAAACAGGAATGACAGCATATGAAATGATGCTTTCTGAATCTCAAGAACGTATGCTGATTGTTGTGAAAAAAGGCAGAGAACAAGAAATAAAAGATCTTTTCCATAAATATGATTTAGAAGCAGTGGCAATTGGAGTAGTAACAGATGATAAAATGCTTCGTCTTCTTCATAAAGGTGAAGTAGTAGCAAATGTTCCTGCAGATGCACTAGCAGAAGATGCTCCAGTGTATCATAAGCCATCAAGTGAACCACAATATTTCCGTGAGTTCCAAACGATGGAAAATACTATTCCTGCTGTTGAAAACTATGGAGAAATATTAGCGGATTTATTAAAGCAGCCAACTATTTCAAGCAAAGAATGGGTATATGATCAATATGATTATATGGTTCGCACAAATACAGTAGTAGCACCTGGTTCGGACGCAGCGGTTGTTCGTATTCGCGGCACGAAAAAGGCATTGGCAATGACAACAGATTGCAATGCTCGCTATTTATATCTTGATCCAGAAACAGGCGGAAAAATTGCTGTTGCAGAAGCAGCGAGAAATATCATATGTTCTGGTGGAGAACCTTTAGCGATTACAGATAACTTAAACTTTGGAAATCCAGAAAAACCAGAAATATTCTGGCAAATTGAAAAAGCAGCAGATGGCATTAGTGAAGCATGTCTTGCGCTAAATGCACCAGTAATTGGCGGAAATGTATCTTTATACAATGAAACAAATGGAACAGCCATTTATCCAACACCAGTAATTGGCATGGTTGGCTTAATAAAAGATACAGACCATATTACCACACAAGCATTTAAAAATGCAGGAGATCTTATTTATCTTCTTGGCGAAACGAAGAACGAGTTTGGCGGAAGTGAATTGCAGAAGATGATGGAAGGTTCTATTTTTGGAAAAGCTCCTGAATTAGATTTAGAAAAAGAAAAGGCATATCAAGCTATGGTGCTAGAAGCAATTCGTGCAGGCGTAGTGGAATCAGCGCATGATTTGGCAGAAGGCGGATTAGCGGTTGCTGCAGCTGAAAGCTTATTCGGTTCTAAAGGATTAGGAGCAGCTCTTAAAGTGGAAGGTACGCCTGCAGCAGCATTATTTAGTGAGACGCAGTCAAGATTTTTACTTTCTGTTAAGCCGGAAAATAAAGCGCAGTTTGAACAATTAGTTTCTGCACAATTAATCGGAGAAGTAACAAACACAGCTGAACTTACAATTAGCCAAGAGGAAAATATTCTGATTAATGAACAGGTAGATTCCTTAGAAGCTGCCTGGAGAGGAGCAATTCCATGCTTGCTGAAATAAGAGGCTTAAATGAAGAATGTGGAGTATTTGGCGTTTGGGGACATGAAGATGCTGCACAAGTAACCTACTATGGGCTTCATAGCCTGCAGCATCGAGGCCAAGAAGGTACAGGGATTGTTGCAACAGATGGAAAAAAGCTGAAAGGAATGAAAGGGGAAGGCTTAGTTTCAGAAATATTCACTCCAGAGGCAATGAGTGAATTAACGGGAAAAGCTGCTATTGGCCATGTCCGCTATGCGACAGCAGGCGGCGGTGGCTATGAGAATGTTCAGCCTTTATTATTTCATTTCCAAAGCGGCAGCATGGCCCTTGCCCATAACGGGAATTTGGTGAATGCCACAGCTTTAAAAAGCCAATTAGAAGCACAAGGAAGCATTTTTCAAACAAGTTCAGATACAGAAGTTGTGGCCCATCTAATTAGAAGAGGCGGATTTGCAGCATTTAATGAGCGTGTGAAAAATGCATTGACGATGGTAAAAGGTGCATATGCCTTTTTAATTATGACAGAAACAGAGTTAATGGTTGCTCTAGACCCAAATGGCATGAGGCCACTTTCTTTAGGGAAATTAGGGAATGGTTACGTAGTAGCATCGGAAACATGTGCATTTGATGTAGTAGGCGCTGAATTTATCCGTGATGTTTTGCCTGGAGAACTGCTGATCATTGATGATAATGGTTTCCGTTCTGAAATGTTTTCTGTAGCATCTAATACTGCCATGTGCGCCATGGAATATGTCTATTTTTCCAGACCTGACAGCAATATTAATGGCATAAATGTGCATACAGCCCGCAAAAATCTTGGGAAACGTCTTGCATTAGAAGCGCCAATAGAAGCAGATGTGGTAACAGGAGTGCCAGATTCCAGCATTTCTGCAGCGATTGGTTATGCGGAAGCTACGGGCATTCCATATGAATTAGGCCTGATTAAAAACCGTTATGTTGGAAGAACATTTATCCAGCCTTCCCAATCATTAAGAGAACAAGGGGTTAAAATGAAGCTTTCTCCTGTTCGCGGTGTGGTAGAAGGCAAACGGGTCATTATGGTAGATGATTCGATTGTTCGCGGCACTACAAGCAAACGAATTGTGACAATGCTTCGAGAAGCAGGAGCAACAGAGGTCCATGTATTAATTAGTTCACCGCCAATTAAAAATCCATGTTTTTATGGAATTGATACCTCTACAAAAGAAGAGCTGATTGCCTCCAAGTATTCTGTGGAAGAACTTCGTGAGTTGATTGGAGCAGATTCTCTCATCTTTTTAAGCACAGAAGGAATGATTGAGGCAATTGGCAGAACCGATGATGGAGAAACAAAAGGGCATTGTTTAGCCTGCTTTACAGGAAAATATCCTACAGAAATTTATCCATCGACGCTTCATCCATATGAAAAAGTGTAATAGATGGAATGGCTGATAGAAAAAAGAAAAGCGGCATGTTAGGATGTCGCTTTTCTTTTGAAAAAATATGCTCGCAAATAAAGCTGGCGAGATGGAAGAATACGAAATTTGGAATGGTGTTAATCATAGGAGGATTACGATGGCTGAAGCTTATAAACAGGCAGGAGTTAATATTGAAGCAGGATATGAAGCTGTAACAAGAATGAAAAAACATGTAAAGAAAACAATGAGACCAGGTGTAATGGGCGGACTTGGCGGATTTGGCGGTATGTTTGATTTATCTGTTTTAAATTTAAAAAATCCTGTATTAGTTTCGGGTACAGATGGTGTTGGAACAAAGCTGATGCTTGCATTTATGATGGATAAACATGATACCATTGGAATTGATGCGGTGGCAATGTGTGTAAATGACATTGTTGTGCAAGGAGCAGAACCAATTTATTTCCTTGATTACATTGCCTGCGGAAAAGCAGAGCCAGCGAAAATTGAAGCAATTGTTAAAGGGATTGCAGAGGGCTGCGAGCAAGCAGGCAGCGCATTGGTTGGCGGAGAAACAGCTGAGATGCCAGGAATGTATAGTGAAGAAGAATATGACTTAGCAGGGTTTGCAGTTGGAGCCTGCGAAAAGGATCAATTGATTACAGGAGAGAATATCCAGCCTGGAGATGTATTGATTGGACTCGCTTCAAGCGGCATTCACAGCAATGGCTATTCATTGGTTAGAAAACTGTTTTTAGAGGAGGCAAAACTGTCTCTAACAGATTATGTGGATGAATTAGGATGCACATTAGGAGAAGAGTTGCTGAAGCCGACAAAAATCTATGTGAAGTCAGTATTGTCTGCATTAAAGCAATTTGAAATCAAAGGATTGGCTCATATTACAGGCGGCGGATTTATTGAAAATATTCCAAGAATGCTAAAGGATGGATTAGGAATTGAACTTTATGAAAGCAATTGGGAAGTGCCGGCAGTTTTTGAGTTAATGCAATCTATTGGAAAAATCGATCGCCGGGAAATGTACAATATTTTTAACATGGGAACAGGAATGGTTGTAGCGGTAGATCAAGCATTAGAAGAAGAAGCTTTAGCCCATTTTGCTAGTGTTGGGGAAAAAGCATATACAATTGGCAAAGTAACGGCAGACGGAAAAATTAACATTGTTTTGAAATAATAGCGGAGGAAAGAAAATGAAGAATATTGCTATTTTTGCATCAGGCAGCGGTTCAAACTTTCAAGCAATTGTAGATGCTGTAGAATCAAAAGGTATTCAGGCTAATATTGGTCTAATGGTTTGTGATAAGCCAGGTGCTTATGTAATAGAAAGAGCAGAAAAACATTCTATTCCTTCTTTCGTTTTTGCTGCCCGCGATTATGCCAGCAAACAGGAGTATGAACGGGAAATATTAAAAGAACTGCGCAATAGAGGAATTGAGCTGATTATTTTAGCTGGATATATGCGTCTGATTGGAGAGACACTCTTAAAAGCTTTTCCAAAAAAAATAGTTAATATTCATCCATCCCTACTTCCGCAGTTTCCGGGAAAGGATGCCATTGGACAAGCTTTAGAAGCAGGAGTGCAAGAAACAGGTGTAACTATACATTATGTAGATGAAGGGATGGATACAGGTCCCATTATTGCGCAGCAGGCAATAAGCGTTGCAGCCGATGAAACAGAAGAAAGTTTGCAGAAGAAAATTCATGCATTAGAACATGTGCTTTATCCTAAAACGATTAAAACCATTATATGAAAAATAGGAAAATCTTTTCAATTTGCGGTTAGAAAAAAGCAAAAATGCGTTACATATTAATTTTTGGGGGAAAACAACATGAAAAAAAGGGCGTTAATAAGTGTATCGGATAAAACAGGCATTACAGATTTTGCAAAAGAGCTTCATGAATTAGGATATGAGTTAATTTCCACTGGCGGTACAAAAAAGGCTATTCAAGAAAGCGGCATTCCTGTATTAGGTGTAAGTGATGTAACAGGATTTCCTGAAATTTTAGAAGGAAGAGTAAAAACACTAAATCCTTATATTCATGGCGGCCTGCTTGCGAAATTTGACGAACCAAGTCATCAAGAGCAATTAAGTGAGCATAAAATTGATCCAATTCAAATTGTTTGTGTGAATCTTTATCCATTCCAGCAGACTATTGCCAGACCAGATGTAACAGTAGAAGAGGCTATTGAAAATATTGATATTGGCGGACCAACGATGCTTCGTGCTTCTGCAAAAAATCATCAGTATGTAACAGTGGTTGTTGATCCAAGTGATTACAGCACAGTTGTAGAGGAGCTAAAAACTAATACTGCAGTAACTTTTGAAACAAGACGCAAACTTGCCGCAAAGGTATTCCGTCATACAGCAAGCTATGATGCAATGATCGCACAATATATGACAGACTTAACAGAAGAAAGCACACCTGAAAAATTAACGGTAACATATGAATTGGCACAGTCTTTACGCTATGGCGAAAACCCTCATCAAAAAGCAGCATTTTACCGAAGACCTTTAGGTTCTGCATTCTCTATTGCAAATGCGGAACAATTACATGGAAAAGAATTGTCTTATAATAATATTAATGATGCTGATGCAGCAATTCAAATTGTCAAAGAATTTGCAGAGCCTGCAGCGGTAGCAATAAAGCATAGCAATCCTTGTGGAGTAGGAACAGGATCTGATATTTTTTCTGCATTTTCTAAAGCATTTGCAGCAGACCCAGTATCTATCTTTGGCGGCATTATTGCATTAAATAGAGAAGTAGATGCTCAAACGGCACAAAAACTTCATGAAATTTTCTTGGAAATCATTATCGCACCATCTTTCTCTGACGAAGCATTAACCATTTTAAAAGGGAAAAAGAATTTGCGTTTGCTGACAATCCCATTTGATGCTGCAAATACAAAAGAAATGAAGTTTACTTCTATTGAGGGCGGCTTGCTTACACAAGATTTTGATCGTTATACATTAGATGATGCAACCATTTCTATTCCAACAGAAAAGAAACCAACTGATGAGGAATGGGAAGCATTAAAATTCGGCTGGAAAATTGTAAAACATGTTAAATCCAATGCAATTGTTGTAAACGATAAAGATATGACACTTGGCATTGGGGCAGGGCAGATGAATCGCGTCGGTGCAGCAAAAATTGCTTTAGAGCAAGCTGGTGAAAAAAGTGTTGGAGCGGTTCTTGCTTCAGATGCATTTTTCCCAATGGATGATACAGTAGAAGCTGCTGCAAAAGCTGGAATTACAGCAATTATTCAAACAGGCGGAAGCATTAGAGATGAAGATTCTATTAAAAAAGCTAACGAATATGGAATTGCAATGGTCTTAACTGGAGTAAGACATTTCAAACATTAAGGATAAGCTGGAGGATGGAGAATAGATGAAAGTACTGGTTATTGGGCGCGGCGGCAGAGAACATGCAATTTGCACAAAGATAAAGGAAAGCAATCAAGTGGATACTGTTTTTGCAGCACCTGGAAATGTCGGGATGACAGATGTAGCTGAACGTATTGCAATTGATGAAACGGAAGCAGAAAAATTAGTGGATTTTGCCTTAACAAACCAAATAGATTTAACGATCGTTGGTCCAGAAGTTCCTCTGCTTCTGGGGGTAGTTGATAAATTTGAGGAAGCTGGCTTAAAGGTATTTGGACCAAAACAAAAGGCAGCTGAAATTGAAGGCAGCAAATCCTTTGCAAAAGATATTATGAAAAAATATGATATTCCAACAGGAGAATATGCAACGTTTTCCAGCTATGAGGATGCAAAAGCCTATATTCAAGAAAAGGGTGCGCCAATTGTCATTAAAGCAGATGGTTTAGCAGCAGGCAAAGGTGTGACGGTTGCATTGACTTTAGAAGAGGCATTAGCAAGCATTGAAGAGATGCTCGTAGATGAAAAGTTTGGCAGTGCTTCTGCAACAGTAGTAATAGAAGAATTTTTGGCAGGCGAGGAATTTTCACTAATGTCTTTTGTTAATGGCGAAACCGTTATTCCATTAGAGATTGCCCAAGATCATAAACGCGCTTTTGATGGTGATCAAGGTCCGAATACTGGTGGAATGGGAGCATATTCCCCAGTTCCTCATATTTCTGATTCTATTGTACAAACAGCGATTGACACGATTGTAAAGCCAACTGCTAAGGCGCTTGTGCAAGAAGGAAGATCTTTTACAGGTGTGTTGTATGCTGGACTAATTGCTACAGAACAAGGTCCGAAAGTAATCGAATTTAATGCAAGACTCGGAGATCCAGAAACACAAGTAGTTCTTCCAAGAATGAAATCTGATTTGGTAGATGTCTTGTTAGCTGTGTTGGATGGAGAAGTCCCTAAAATTGAATGGCATCAGGAAGATATGCTTGGTGTTGTTATTGCATCAAAAGGTTATCCTGAAGAATATAAAAAGGGTGCTGCAATTAGAGGACTAGAGAGTATGGAGGATGTTTCGATTTTCCATGCGGGAACCGATCAAAATGATGCTGGCGAGTTTGTGACAGATGGTGGCCGTGTTTTGCTTGTAGCAGCAAAAAGCAAAACATTAAAAGAAGCACAAGCGAAAGTATATACACAATTGGAAAAGATGGACAGCGATGGTGTATTTTATCGTCATGATATAGGCTTTAAGGCAATAAACTGATCATAAGCAGTTAATAAATAAAAACCAGATTAAGCATTGTGCTAGCTATGCTTAATCTGGTTCTTTTTAATTTTTTTTCATATCTTCTGGTGAAAATATTTTCTCTGGATTAAACTCTTCCATTATTTTTGCCGCTTCTTTTGAAGAAGAGATATCTATCTGTTCTTTGTTTTCTTTTACATCATGATGATGATTTTGCGGATGAGGCGTTTGTTTATTTGGAAGAAATTCCTCTTTTTTATCGTATAATGCAACAAGTGGACAGTATCGGACTATTCCTTCTGCAATTTTCATTCCAGCGAGCATTGCTATCCATAAATAAGATTGATTATAGGGCCTTTTAGATAATTTTGCTGTGCTCCATGCTAAAAAAGTGAAGCCGCATGTAATGCGAATTAGTGCATTCACTAAACTAATATTTGGTTTTGGATTCATAATAAAACTCCTCCTGCTTTATAGTTAATTAAAAAATCTCTATAATAAAAAATATTATTGTAAAGATTCCTTTATATCGAGTAAAATGAAAGGTAAAACAAAAATATTGAATTTTAGAATAGATTTTAAAGAAAAACGATTAAAAAACCAAATGAAATAAAAAAAAGCGAAACTGGGAGGAATATTACATGTATGATTCGCGATATCGCTGGAAAAGCAAAACTTTACGAACACATCTTGCTGTGCTAAATGGTGAAAAGTCGCCAACCATTATTTTGAGAAATGCTACTTACTTAAATCAAGCGCTTCGCAAATGGTTAGTTGCAAATATTTGGATAGCAAAAGATCGGATTATATATGTTGGCAAGGATATGCCAGAAATAATCGATCAATGTGAAATAGTTGATTGTGAGAACCTTTTCCTTGTACCAGGATATATAGAACCGCATGCCCATCCTTTTCAAATTTATAATCCCCTAACATTTGCAAAATATACATCACAGTTTGGAACAACGACATTAGTAAATGATAACCTTATTTTGGCTATGCATTTAGATAAAAAGAAAGCGTTTACTTTAATGGATATGATGCAGAATATTCCATCGACTATGTATTGGTGGTGCCGATATGATTCACAAACAGAGCTAAAGGATGAGGAATTAGTTTTTTCACATAGTAATGTAAAAGATTGGATTTACCATGATGCTGTACTGCAAGGAGGAGAATTGACTGCATGGCCCAAGCTTTTAGACGGTGACGATATGATGCTGCATTGGATACAAGAAACGAAAAGACTTCGCAAACAAATTGAAGGACATTTCCCTGGAGCATCGGAAAAAACATTGGCAAAGCTGATGCTTTTGGGAGTTGATTCTGATCATGAAGCAATGACAGGCCAGGAAGCATTAGAGAGGCTGCTTCAAGGATATATGGTCTCCCTGAGATATTCTTCTATCCGTCCAGATTTGCCCAAAATATTAGATGAACTTCACCAGTTGGGAGTAGGTCAATATGATAAGTTTATGTTTACAACAGATGGGTCGCCTGCTTATTTTTATGAGCACGGGCATATTGACCAATTAATACGCATAGCCTTGGAAAAAGGGGTTCCAGTAGTCGATGCTTATAATATGGCAACCATAAACATCGCCAAACATTACCATTTAGAGCACCTTCATGGAAATATTGCAACTGGAAGAGTAGCCAATATTAATGTGTTGGCAAGTAAAGAAAATCCTACTCCTATTTCTGTTTTGGCAAAAGGGGTTTGGGTTAAAAAAGACGGGAAAGAAGTAGAAAATACATACCCAGCTATCGACTGGGAGGAGTATGACTTGCATCCGATGCAAATTAATTGGGAGTTAAGTCATCAAGATATGCAATTTTCGATGCCTGTTGGAATGGAGCTAGAGAATTCTGTTATTACAAAACCATATTCAATTTCTATCAATGTCTCTGGAAATCAATTATCGAATGACCATGATGAATGTTTTTTTATGCTATTAGATAAAGAAGGGAAGTGGAGAATAAATACGCTGCTAAAAGGATTTTCAAAAGGAATTGGCGGATTGGCAAGTTCCTATACTAGTGATGGCGACATTATTCTAGTCGGAAAAAGTCAACAGGATATGATGGAAGCCTTTAAGAGATTGAAGGAAAACGGCGGCGGAATTGTTTTATTTAAAGATGGAAAGCTGGTGGAAGAGTTGTCGCTTTCTTTAAAGGGACTAATGACAGACATTTCATTTATGGATTTAATAAAAAAAGAAAAAGGCTTGATTAAGGCGATAAAAGAGCATGGGTTTAGATATGAGGACCCTCTTTATACGTTGGCATTTTTTACAGCAACACATTTGCCATATGTAAGAATTACGCAAAAAGGATTGTATAATGTCATAAATAAAAATGTACTCTTTCCAGCAATAATGCGTTAAAATATAAAAGAGTATAACCTTTATGTTGGAATCTTCAGAAATTTGTTGCTGTGATTAAAAGGTTGTATTTATGAAAGACAAAAAATTTTTAATTATCATAAAAACCCGCTATAAAGGTCTAATATTAGGAGGGCTTATGAAGAAAAGTATTATTTTTCTTTTAATGGCAGTTCTTTTAACAGCATGCAGCGAGGAACCCAAAAAAGTGAACGGGCATAATGGAAATCACCAAAGCGGCAATATTCAAAAGGATGCAGAACAAATTAGTTCAATGGCTTATACGTATCCGTTAACAGGTTTAACAAGCAAAAAGGAAAGTGTTGATCGGGCAATTGGTGTAATGATTAATAATCACCCGGCTGCACGGCCTCAATCTGGCTTATCGCAGGCAGATATTGTATATGAAGTTTTAGCCGAAGGGGATATTACTCGGTTTCTTGCCATATTCCAAAGTGAAAAGCCGAAATTAGTTGGCCCTGTTCGTAGTTCTAGATCCTATTATATTGACCTGGCAAAAGGATATGATGCCCTATATATTGCTCATGGCTATAGTCCGGAGGCCAAAAAGCTGCTGACTAATGGATCTATTGATAACTTAAATGGTATGCAGTATGATGGCACCCTTTTTAAAAGGGCTTCTTATCGAGTGGCTCCCCATAATTCTTATATCAGCTACAGCAATATTGTAAAAGGAGCAAAACAAAATAATTATCATCTAGATCAGCCCCCAAGCAATCTTTTATTTATGAAAAAGGATGATTTAAATAAAATAGCTGGGACACAATCAAATAGTGTTTCGGTTAAATTTAGTTCAGATGTCGAGTATAATTCCCAATTTAAATACGATCATGATTCGCAAAAATATTTAAGGTATTCTAATGGAGAACAAACGGTAGAGTTTGATACAGAGGAACCTGTTGCAGTCGACAATGTGTTTATCATCGAAGCCAAACATTCTATTGTAGATAAAAAAGGAAGAAGAGAAGTTGATCTAACTTCGGGTGGAAAAGGCTACTTATTGCAAAAAGGCAAATGGAGAGAATTAGAGTGGAAAAATATAAGTGGAAGAATTCTTCCATTTGAGAATGACAAACAGGCAGGATTGGTTCCTGGAAAGACATGGATAGATATTATACCTTCTAATCTTGGACTAAATGCAGCCGTTTCTTTTGAAACAAGATAAAATTTAATGTAACTTTTGGAGGTATGAAAAGATGCAAATTGATAAACTGAGAGGAAAAGAATTGGACCAATTATTTAAGTCCATTCTTTCATTAGAAAGTTTAGAAGAATGTTATTTATTTTTTGATGATCTTTGCACAGTAAATGAGATTCAATCATTGTCCCAACGGCTTGAAGTTGCGAGAATGTTAAGGGAAGGAAACACCTATCATATGATAGAAAAGGAAACTGGTGCCAGTACTGCAACAATTTCTCGAGTAAAAAGATGCTTAAATTATGGCAATGATGCATACGAAATGGCTTTGGATAGAATTAAAGAAGAAAAAGAGGATAAAGAATAAAAGAGCAGGGAACCAATTTAAGTAGTTCTGTTTCGGTGGAGAAACATACCAAATAGGATGCTAATTAGCAGACCAAATCGTATATGAGTTGGTCTCTTATTTTCCTCTTATCTATCAACAAATAGGAGATATTACTACTGTAATTAGCAAGCAAAATCGCAACCTGAAAACCAGCTTGACAATTGTTTTTGGCAACGTGCTATTTACTATGTTGATTTTTTTACTTAAGTAGGTAATGGATGTCCTTTTTGAGTAACTAGAGATCATTAAAATAAGCGGAGATTTTTCGGTTAGACAGCAGAATAGAGCTAATTTCTGGGGATATAAGCAGAGGTTTTCCGATTAAGTGAAGCAATATTGCTCTTTTTCATGTTTTTCAAGTCCATAGTCGGAATCGTTCCGTCTATTCAAGCTGTTTTCCGTGCTATTTCTAAATAAGAGAAACTTCTCCGCTTATTTATCCAACTCGGACTTCTGCTACTTCTCCTTTAGTTAAACATATGAAAGACAGAAGCTCGGGAAAAATCCCGAGCTTTTGTCTGCTATTATATGGTTATTCCATGCTGCGACTTTAGATTTTCTCCACGTTATCGGAACTACTTAGAATCAATTCCTGCTCTTTTATTCTGTCTATCTTTCTATTTAAAGGAAGAAAGAGATAGCCTGCTTAGGTTTATGGAAGTGGGAAAGCTTTGCTGATAAAAAGTAAAATGAATGAAACCTTTATACTGAAAAATCGTCTTATTCATGTACATGGCATAGAAATTTAAACAATATTCTAGGGCAGATTGCTTTGTTTGTCAGAAAATTATATATAGGAGAATTGCTTGGTGTTTTCTTTTTAGAAAGTATCACTAATGCTATAATGGTTTAATGAAATGGAGGTAGAATACATGTATGAGGTTAGCAAGTGGCGCCATGTTTTTAAATTAGATCCAAACAAAGAAATATCAGATGAGCATTTGGAAAGAATATGCGAGTCTGGTACAGATGCTATTATTGTTGGGGGAACAGATGGGGTAACGTTGGAAAATGTTTTAACCATTATGTCAAGAGTTCGCAGATACACGGTGCCTTGTGTGCTGGAAATCTCTTCGATTGAATCTGTTACACCTGGTTTTGACCTATACTTTGTTCCAACTGTTTTAAACAGCACTAATACTAAATGGGTAACAGGTCTCCATCAAGAAGCAGTAAAACAATATGGAGAAATTATGAACTGGGATGAATTTTTGATGCAAGGTTATTGCATTTTAAATAAAGATTGTAAAGCGGCTAATGAAACAGAAGCAAATACGGAATTGTCGGCAGAAGATGTAGCAGCATTTGCGATGATGGCAGAGAAGATGTTTCATTTGCCGATTTTTTATGTGGAATACAGCGGAGCTTATGGAAACCCAGAGATGGTGAAGGCTGCAAAAAGACATTTAACGAATACTACTCTTTTTTATGGCGGGGGAATTCAAACAGTGCAGCAAGCTGAAGAAATGGCTAGTATTGCAGATGTTGTGGTAGTGGGAAATATCATTTATACAGATATTGAAGCAGCACTAAGCACTGTTCAGATAAAAGGATAGTTTTCATTGAATTCTATAGCAACAAAAACTAAAATAGAATATATGTTCTTATGGTGGTGAAAATATGCAGTTTTTAACAGAAAAAATATTAAATGGTTTAAATCCTGAACAAAAGCTTGCGGTAAAAACAACAGATGGCCCTCTGTTGATTATGGCGGGAGCAGGTAGTGGAAAGACAAGAGTATTAACACAAAGAATTGCTTATTTAATGGTAGAAAAGGGTGTGAATCCTTACAATATTTTAGCGATTACTTTTACAAACAAGGCTGCAAAAGAAATGAGGCAGAGAATTTCAGCTGTTTTAGGGGGAGCGAGTGAAGATATATGGATTTCTACTTTTCACTCGATGTGTGTAAGAATTTTAAGAAAAGATATCGATAGAATCGGATATAACCGCAATTTTACCATACTCGATACCACAGATCAGCTGTCGGTCATTAAAGGAATTCTTAAAGACCGTAATCTAGACCCAAAGAAAAATGATCCAAGGGCAATTCTTGGAACAATCAGCTCAGCGAAAAATGAACTGATTACAGCAGAGGACTTTCAAAAAACTGCTGGTGACTACTACACTCAAACGGTTAGTGATGTATATGCGGAATATCAAAAGAGACTGCGCAAAAACCAAGCCTTAGACTTTGACGACTGTGCGACACGTTTCACCCTAAGCATTTGTTAAATGCGGTAAAGGCGAGGACTAAGAAAACTTAGTTATAACTGAATTTACGATGTATGGAATGAAATAAGTTATGGTCTTATGAAACATACAGCCTAATCCTTCCCTATGCGTTGCAGATTGGTATATCTGCAAGGTATAAAGCGGGATGAAGTCACGTGAAGTAGCCTAAGTCCAAAGTGATATGGTTGTGATAGCGTGGGGCGCTATAAAATAGCTATGGTTAGAATGTCTAAATGTAGACTGACGAATCTGCGAATGTACGGGTCTAGACGAAGATAAGAGGGAAACTTCTTAGCTCCTTAAAACGGAGTGCAGCATACCGAAAAGTATGAGTGGTCGTTAAGAAATTCGGGATATCACCAAATAGATATATGTGTTGCAGGCTTAAAGCAGAGACCTAAGGCTATATGTACAGCTAGTAAATTCGGAACGTGGAAAGCAGGCAAGATACAAATAACTTATACCAGAGTGTATCTTACCCTATAAGGAAACGAAGTGGGTTTTATGTCTGTGAGAGCGAGGGCACAGTACCTAAGAAGCTATGATAACAAGTAGTGGAGGGATAGCCCTTAGACAGTGCAAATATCTAAAGTAAATTTCAATTAAGGAAAATTCAGAGGAAACGGTTAAGTTGTCAAGTTCACTCCAAGTGGGAGTGATATTAATGACGCTGAATACTAAAGGTAAAAGAGCTGAATATCACGATATTCTACCGTTACAAAATGAACTGTGGGAAAATGATACACCTAAAAATCTTTATAAGTTAATCACAAGCAAAAGAAATATTATTTGTGCTTATGATTGCTTAAGAAGAAACACAGGAAGTCATGCAAAAGGTGTGGATGGACTCAACATAGAAGATATCAATCATGTAAGTTTAGATAGGCTTATAAAGACAGTAAGAGCAAAACTATTGGATTATAAGCCAGATCCCGTAAAAAGAGTTTACATTGAAAAAGATAATGGGAAATTTCGTCCACTAGGTATACCAACTATTTGGGATAGATTAATACAGCAATGTATTAAACAAATCATTGAGCCAATATGTGAGAAGCAATTCGCACATAATTCATATGGTTTTAGACCAAAAAGAAGTCAAGAAAATGCTTTAGCAGATGTAATGAAAAGTCTTAATTTAAGTAAACATCGATACATCGTAAATGTAGACATAAAAGGATTCTTTGATAACGTAAACCATAAGATTTTAATTAACCAATTATGGAGTATTGGTATCAAGGATAAGAGTGTACTACAAATTATTAAAAAGATGCTAAAAGCAAAAATTCTTGAACCAAATGGCAAGCTAATGACACCAAGTAAAGGAACTCCCCAAGGAGGAATTTTAAGCCCATTACTATCAAATGTGGTCTTAAATGACTTAGACCACTGGGTAAACGACCAATGGATTGAATGTGGTATTGAAACACCATCAATCACAATTCATTGGAACAAAAACGGATCGCCAGGTGGAGACAAATATAGGCATCTTAGAAAGTTTTCTACCTTAAAAGAAGGTAGATTAGTACGTTATGCAGATGATTTTGTCATTACATGTAAAACGTATAATGAAGCTGTCAGATGGTCTCATGCGGTAACAAATTATCTAAAAAGAAGATTGAAATTAGAAGTTGAGGATAGTAAAAGCAAAATCATAAACCTACGGAAAAAATACAGTGACTTCCTAGGCTTTAAGTTTAAGCTAAAGAAGAAACGTAACAAATGGGTAGCAGAAAGTAGAATATCGGATAAAAAGAAAAAGAAAATTTTAGCTAGTTATCGCCAACAAATTAGAAACACTTGGTCAGGGGCAGAAATATACAAACTTAATACCAAAACTTTTGGTTTATGGGAGTATTTTGAAAATGCAACAGCAGTGAGTGTAGATATGAGTGAAATAGCTTGGCGACTTAGCAAAATAATCTATAATCATTTCAGCATGAATGGTGAATTTAGATATCTAACAGAAGCCGAATTAAAAAGCACAGGTGTTGGAATTAAAATGACCAAGCTTCAAAACCATTGTAAAGTTTGGGTTCAACACGGTGTACCGGTAATGCCATTATCGATGGGCAAAACTCGATATCCGCTTTGTAAGAGAAGACAGGAAAAACCTTATGAATTCACAAGAGAGAAGAAAGATTGGCAATCATACATCATTCTTATTGAAAGTAACATCACTTCTTCTACTCTATTCCATATAAATAAGGTTTCGAAATATGCCCAGCAAAAAGGTAAATGTGCAATATTGAAACAATTCACGGGATTAGATTTTCATTGTCACCATATCATACCAAGATACCTTGGTGGTGATGATAGTTATGAAAATCTAATTGTGTTAGATAGAAGAGTTCACAACTTGATTCATGCAAGGTATGATTGGAAAATCAAAGAAATGATTAAAGAGTTAAATCTGAATAAACAACAAATAGCTAAAATAAATAAGCTCAGAAATCAATGTAAACTTAATGAAATTGAAATAGATTAGCATTGTTGGAACGCCGTATGCGCTGAAAGGTGCACGTACGGTGTGGGGTGGGGGAAAACTTGGAGATAACATCAAATTGTTACCTATCACCATTAATTATGCAAACCATTCATCTTTTCCAAAGAGTTCCTGAGGTATTGGAGTATTACCAGCGCAAGTTTCAATATATTCATGTGGATGAATATCAAGATACCAATAAATCCCAATACTTATTGGTGAAACAATTGGCAAGCAGATTCCGCAACCTTTGTGTGGTAGGGGACTCTGATCAATCTATTTATGCGTGGCGTGGTGCGGATATTACGAATATTTTATCCTTTGAAAAAGATTATCCTAATGCAAAGGTTGTTATGCTTGAGCAAAATTACCGTTCAACCAAAACAATTTTAAATGCGGCAAATAAGGTAATTCAAAATAATTCTAGTCGAAAAGAAAAAAATCTTTGGACAGAAAATGAAGAAGGCAATAAAATCTATTATTATCGTGCAGACAGTGAACAAGGGGAAGCTCAATTTGTTATTGGAAAAATTCAAGAATTAAGAAGAGAAACTTCCTTAAATTTATCGGACATTGCCATTCTTTATCGAACAAATGCCCAGTCCCGTGTTATGGAGGAAATGCTCTTAAAAGCAAATATTGATTATTCCATTGTTGGCGGGATAAAGTTCTATGATCGTAAAGAAATTAAAGACATATTGGCTTATTTGCGTTTGATCGCAAATCCAGATGATGATATTAGTCTGCAGCGCGTCATTAATGTGCCAAAACGAGGGATAGGATCTAGTTCTGTTGATAAAATTGCCAATTTTGCAGGAATGCATGATATGTCTATGTATCAGGCCTTAGATGCTATTGAGCTAATTGGCTTAAGCCCAAAAATTACAAAGGCAGCAACAGAATTCCGCAATCTAATCCGGCAGTATAGTGAAATGCAGGAATATTTATCTGTTACAGAATTGGTGGAAGCGATCATTGAGAAATCTGGCTATGAAGAAATGCTGAAAGCAGAAAAGTCCATTGAAGCACAAAGCCGATTAGAAAATATCGAAGAGTTTTTATCTGTAACGAAAAATTTTGAAAGCACAAATGAAGATAGATCATTAATTGCCTTTTTAACAGATCTTGCCCTTGTTGCGGATATTGATAAATTGGATGAAAATGGAAAAGAAGCGGATTCAGTAGTATTGATGACTCTTCATTCTGCAAAAGGCTTAGAATTCCCAGTTGTTTTTCTTATTGGATTAGAAGAGAGTGTTTTCCCGCATTCTCGTTCCTTAGTAGAAGAAGCAGAAATGGAAGAAGAGAGAAGGCTGATGTATGTAGGGCTGACTAGAGCGGAACAGCATTTATATTTAACCAATGCACAAATGCGAACATTATTTGGTCGAACAAATATGAACCCTCCATCTAGATTTATCAAGGAAATTCCAGAAGAATTATTAGAAGGAATTATGCCGCAAATGAGAAGAAGTGCTGGCTCTTCGACTAATGGAAGCAAACCTGCTTATAATCGTTCTGCACAGCCTGGGCGCAAAGCGGTGATTCGTCCAGCGACCACAAAAACTGGCGGAGAGGGCATCAATTGGAGTGTAGGAGACAAAGCAGCACATGGCAAATGGGGTGTCGGAACGGTTGTCAGTGTAAAAGGAGAAGGAGATTCTAAAGAGCTTGATATTGCTTTTCCGAGTCCTGTTGGAATCAAGAGATTATTGGCGAAATTTGCTCCTATTCAAAAAGTATAATTGCGTGCAGAAAAAGTATGGGCAATAGGGAAATATAGAAGTATGCATGCATAAATGAATCAAAAATAACGCTGCATTCTTCTGAGGGTTTCTCTAGTTGAGCTGAGACAGTCGTTCTGCTAACCAAAAGCCTTATAAACAATAGATAGGGCATCGAATTTTTTGAGTCAAATTGCTAGAAAGGAATGGAGCCTTTGGATATACAAGCAGCAGAAAAGCGAGTAAAAGAACTGCATAACCTCCTCAACAAATATAATTATGAGTATCATGTATTAGATAATCCATCTGTTCCGGATGCTGAGTATGATCAATTATTAAAAGAACTTATTTCTTTGGAAGAAGTTTTCCCAGCTTTAAAAACAAATGATTCTCCATCTCAGCGTGTAGGTGGAGAAGTTTTGGCCATGTTTTCTAAAGTTCAGCATCAAAAGCCGATGCTTAGCTTAGGGAATGCATTTAATGAGACAGACTTAAGAGATTTTGATCGAAGGATACGTCAGGCAATCGGGGATGACTTTTCTTATGTCTGCGAATTAAAAATAGATGGATTGGCCGTTTCTCTTCGTTATGTAGATGGAGTGTTTGAAACAGGTGCAACAAGGGGAGATGGTGAAACGGGAGAAGATATTACGGCAAATTTAAAAACGATACGTTCCATCCCTTTGCGCTTAAACACGCCGGCTAGCATTGAAGTGCGGGGAGAAGCATTTATGCCTAAAAAATCATTTTTAGCTTTAAATGCTGCCAAAGAAGAAAATGGAGAAGAGCCATTTGCCAATCCTCGAAACGCCGCTGCAGGTTCCTTAAGGCAGCTAGACCCACGTATTGCAGCATCCAGGAATTTGGATATTTTCTTATATGCTATTGGAGATGCTGGCCAAACAGGGATTGAATCACATAGTGGAGGTCTGGACCTATTAGATGAGTTAGGCTTTAAAACAAATAAAGAAAGAAGAAAATGCGTCTCGATTGAGGAAGTCTTGCAGTATGTAGAAGAGTGGCAAGAAAAGCGTCCACATCTTCCTTATGAAATAGACGGCATTGTCATTAAGGTCGATGGACTTTCTGATCAGGAAAAACTAGGAACAACTGCCAAAAGTCCAAGATGGGCTGTGGCTTATAAGTTTCCTGCTGAAGAAGTAGTAACGAAGCTGCTCGATATTACATTAAATGTTGGCAGAACCGGCGTAATTACCCCAACTGCTGAACTAGAGCCTGTAAAAGTAGCTGGAACCACGGTTAAAAGAGCATCTCTTCATAACGAAGATTTGATTAGAGAAAAAGATATCAAGATTGGCGATATAGTAGTTGTGAAAAAGGCGGGAGATATTATACCTGAAGTGGTAAATGTTTTAGCGGAAAGGCGGACAGGAGAAGAAAAAGAATTCCATATGCCGGCGCATTGTCCAGAGTGTGAAAGTGACTTGGTTCGAATTGAAGGAGAAGTGGCCCTTAGGTGCATCAATCCAAAATGTCCCGCTCAAATCAGAGAAGGACTGATCCACTTTGTTTCCCGCAATGCAATGAATATAGATGGATTGGGCGAAAGGGTTATAGGCCAGCTTTTTAAAGAAAAACTTATTGAGGACGTGGCCGATTTATATGCGCTAACATATGATCAGCTTATTCAGCTAGAGAGAATGGGCGATAAATCAGTCAATAACCTATTGCAGGCTATTGAAGCGTCCAAAAGCAATTCGCTTGAAAAACTATTATTTGGTTTAGGAATTCGTCATGTAGGTGCAAAAGCAGCAAAAACCATTGCGATGGAATTTGAAACAATGGAGAACCTGCAAAAAGCAACAAAAGAAAAGCTTATTTCCATTAATGAAATTGGCGAAAAAATGGCAGATTCCATTGTTACGTATTTTGAGCAAGAAGAAGTGGCAGCTTTAATTGGAGAGCTACAGTCTGCTGGTGTCAATATGCTGTATACAGGACCCAAACTTGCAGCAGCAGAAAGTTCAGATTCTGTTTTTGCAGGAAAAACGGTTGTGCTTACAGGGAAGATGGAAATTCTTGCTCGCAATGAGGCAAAAGAAAAAATCGAAGCACTAGGCGGGAAAGTTACGGGAAGCGTCAGCAAAAAAACAGACTTGGTTATTGCAGGGGAAGATGCCGGGAGCAAGCTGACGAAAGCAAGAGAATTAGAAATTGAAGTATGGAATGAGGAAAAATTGATGGAAGAATTAAAGACTAAAGGTGTGTTGGGAGAATGAAAAAAAGCTTGATATTAGCGCTAAGCCTTGTTCTAGTATTATCTGCTTGTGCACCAAATTTTCAAAAGGAAGAAGAAGTAACAGATAATACAGCAAATAATGGGTCGGAGGATACGGCAATCTTGCCAAAATATAAAATATCGGATGATTATTACAGTATGAAGCTTCCATTCAAGTCATCTGCTGCAAGAGGATTAGTTGTTAATAATTTGAATACACGATACGATATAAGCGAATTGGAAACAGGTTTGATGCGTGTTGCCCAAAACACGTTTGACCCTGACAAGTATTATTTTCAAGAAGGCCAGTATTTAAGCAAGGAAGTCGTTTCAAGCTGGCTGAACCGAGAATATACAGCAAAAGAATTAAAGGAAAAGAAATTGTCTGCAAGCGAGAATGTTGGCTTAAATCCTTCCGATGAGAACAAGTCTATAGAAGATAGCGGTGAAATGGAGCCAATTTATTTAGCGCATATATTAGAGCATGATTATCTAGTCAAAAACGATGACTCGAATAAAGTTGGGCTTGGCGGCGTTACAATTGGACTTGCTTTAAATTCTGTTTATTATTATCAAAAAGAAAAAAATGGAGCAACCTACAGCTCAACAATTTCAAAGGAAAAGATAGAAAGTGAAGGCAAAAAAATTGCCGCTGAAGTTATCAAGCGAATGAGAAAAATGAAAGGGTTAAGCTCTGTTCCAATTACTGTTGCATTATTTGAACAGAAGGAAAGCTCCTCTGTTGTGCCTGGCAACTTTATTGCATATGCAACAGCAGAAAAGAGCGCCTCTGCTTTAGGCGACTGGAAGGATATTAATGAAAAATATGTGCTTTTTCCAAATGGAAACAGCAAGTATAAATCGGATGAAGATCCATTTTCTTATTTTAAACAAGATATCGAGGAATACTTTCCCAATTTCAACGGGGTAGTAGGCAGAGCCTTTTATGTTAATGATAAATTGCAAAATTTAAATATAGAAATTCCAATCCAATTTTATGGAAAAGCAGAGGTTATTGGTTTCACACAATTTGCCGCTGGAAACGTCATGGAGCATTTTCCGGACGATATTTCTGTACAAGTTAGCATAACATCGGTAAATGGTGCAGAGGCATTGATTGTGCGAGATGCTGGTGCAGATGAGCCGTATGTGCATATTTATGAGTAATAAAAAACCAATCAGACGGTCTATTCATAGAATAGGAAAGTCTGGTTGTTTTTTTTAGGGGATTTCTTTAAAATTTTCTGATTCTGTTGATTACCTTTCATAAAAAATTTATATTGCAATAGGTTTTTTCCTCCACGTTTAGAGTATAGTAGTAAAGAGAAATCTAAGGGAAGGGGATATAAAAGATGTCAAACCCAAATTTAGATGATTATATAAAAAACGGAGTTTACGGTGCAAAGGAAACAAAGCCCGAGGAACGCCGAGAGTTTCTCGGCACTTTGCGCGAGCGAGTTGTTATTGCGCTTAAACAACCACAAGTCCGTGAAGATGGTATTTATCAGGAAGTGGAGAATGCGATAAAAAGCAGTGAGGGTGCTAAGCTCTATTTAAATGGTCACCTTGATTATGCTTATTTATCTAAGTATATTAAGGTGGCAAATATGTACAAAATGGAATATACGATTGTCACCAACAAAGACTATATTAGTGAAATTGGCTTGCTTGTTGCATACGATCATGCTATAGAAAAAGAGGAAATATTTGTATCAGAAAATAAGGAATCGAAAGAAATTCATGAAGAAGAGAAAAAGGGTTTCTTTTCAAACTTAGGAAGCTTATTTAAAAAGTAAGAGGCTGCAAACTATTGTTTGCAGCTTTTTTGTTAAAAGAGAATAGCGATTTTTCTGCAAAATGGCTATCTAAAGAGCAAATGCAGCAAAACTAATCGAAAAAGCAATGAAGTGGGATATAACAGAAATAATGAAATGATTACGTTTATAAATAAGAGGATTGTGTAATAAAAAGAAAAGAACTATGAATTTATGAAGCAATATTATTGTTTCTCGCAATTCAATTGTGTACAATGTAAATGAGGAATAGAGCAAATAATAATTTTTTAGTGGAGGTACTATTATGTCAGAAACAATTTTTACAACATCTGTAACAGCTAATGGAGGAAGAGAAGGAAGAGTGGAATCGGAGGATCATGTTATCCAGTTTGATACAGCTATGCCAGGAACTCCTCGCGCAAAACAATTAGAAGATGCAACGAATCCAGAACAGCTTTTTGCAGCAGGATATGCAGCATGCTTTGATGGAGCCCTGCAATTGATTGCAGGAAAAGAAAAGGTTAAATTAGATTCAGAAGTAACGGCAAGCGTTAGTTTAATGAAAGATGCAGCAGACCAAGGGTTTAAAATAGGAGTAACATTAAAGGTTAAAGGCACTGGCGTGGAAAAGGCGACATTAGAAGATTTAGTGCATAAAGCACATCAATTCTGTCCATATTCTAAAGCAACCCGAGGAAATATTGATGTGAAATTAGAAGTGGTTACAGCTTAATAGAAAAAAATTCCTCCTGTGATAGGGAGGAATTTTTTTATCATTATTTAATGAGCAGCAATATCCTCATCTTAAGGTTATGAGAGAAAATGAGAAACCTAGATGGAGAGAAGTTTGTCCTGAAAAAGCCTTGTTTCATTAATGATAACTAGGGACGTGGAAAACTCTCCCTGATTGAATTTTCACTTTATGTGTTTGTAAGTTGGTGAAGCAATTGCAGCAGCGAGTCCTTTAGTACTTTAAACTCTTCTTGATTTTTCCCCGATAAATGAATAATTTCAATAGGAATATCCTGTGCCTGTTCTTTTAGAGAGCAGCCCTTTGCAGTCAGTGATATTACAACAGAGCGTTCATCTTGCAGAGAGCGCTCTCGTTTAATTATCTGATTCTGCTCCATTCTTTTTAGCATGGGGGTTAAAGTTCCTGAATCTAGGTAAAGCTGTTGACCGAGTTCCTTTACGGTAAGTGTTTTATGCTCCCATAATAGAAGGAGAACTAAGTATTGAGGATAAGTTACCCCTAATTTATCTAATAATGGTTTATATTTTTTTGTCATTTCTCGAGAGCCGGCATATAACAAAAAGCAAAGCTGATTTTCTAGCTTTAATAAATCTGTTTGTTTATTCATTTTTTCACCACATTTTCTGCTGTATTTCTTTTATCAATATTTAACAGGCTTTTGCCCTCCACTTCAAGGATAATGAGAGAAAATGAAAAATCTAGGCGGAGAGAAACTTGCCCGTAAAAGCCTGATTGTATTAAGTCTGCTAAAAAGATTAGTAGCCGCGAGCAATGCCATTATAAAGAAGCTAAAGCCAAGTGGACTATCTATCACTTATTGTATAAGATTTCTCCCCTTTTTACTAATGAAGTATAATATTAAAGAAGTTTTTATGATAAATCCATTTTAAAAGTAAATAATCTATTATAATAAGATAGGATCTTTTGCACACATATCTGCTTTTTTGCAGCGAGATAAAGTAATTTTACTTTATGGTTCTTGTTGCCTTACTTAAGCGTTGTTTGATATTATCAGATTATTGTGTTGTTCGTATATTTTGGAGGTGACAATGATGTCAAGAATTACAATTGAAGAAGTAAAACATGTTGCAAACTTAGCGAGGCTTGCCATTACAGAGGAAGAAGCAGAAAAATTCCAAAAACAATTGGATGCGATCATTTCTTTTGCTGAACAGTTAAATGAATTGGACACAGAAGGAATTGAACCAACATCCCATGTGCTCGACATGAAAAATGTTATGCGTGAAGATGTGCCAACAAAAGGCCTATCAATTGAAGAAGTAGTAAAAAATGCACCAGATCATCAAGATGGACAGATAAAAGTGCCATCTATTATCGAATAAGGAGGGAACTAAATGAGTTTATTTGATCATAAGGTTAGAGACTTGCATGAATTGCTGCAAAAGAAAGAAGTCTCTGTTACTGATTTAGTAAAAGAATCATATAACCGTATTAAAGATGTAGACGATAAAGTACAAGCTTTCGTAACATTAGATGAAGAAAATGCATTAAACACGGCAAAATTATTAGATGAAAAGCTAATTGCAGGGCAAATGCAAGGTTCTCTTTTTGGAATGCCTATCGGAATTAAAGACAATATTGTCACAAAGGATTTGCGCACTACATGTTCTAGTAAAATTCTTGAGAATTTTACTCCTATTTATAATGCAAGCGTAATGGAAAAATTACATAATGCAGAAACAATTACAATTGGGAAATTAAATATGGATGAGTTTGCAATGGGCTCTTCTACAGAAAATTCTTATTATCAAAAAACAAAAAATCCGTGGAATCTAAACACAGTTCCAGGCGGTTCTTCAGGCGGTTCAGCAGCTTCGGTTGCAGCGGGAGAAGTTCTATTTTCGCTTGGATCTGATACAGGCGGCTCAATCCGCCAGCCGGCAGCATATTGCGGTGTTGTTGGCTTAAAACCAACATATGGACGCATCTCCAGATTTGGCCTTGTTGCATTTGCTTCTTCGTTGGATCAAATCGGTCCAATTACGAGAAATGTTGAAGATAATGCTTATCTTCTGCAAGCCATTTCCGGTGTAGATCCAATGGACTCTACATCTGCTAATGTAGCAGTTCCCGATTTCACCAAAGGATTAACTGGAGATATTAAAGGCTTAAAAATTGCAGTGCCAAAAGAGTATCTTGGCGAAGGTGTACAAGAAGATGTACGAAACTCTGTACTAGAGGCATTAAAAGTATTGGAAAAATTAGGGGCTACTTGGGAAGAAGTTTCGTTGCCGCACAGCAAGTATGCTTTAGCTACGTATTATTTACTGTCTTCTTCTGAAGCATCTGCTAACCTATCTCGTTTTGACGGCATTCGCTATGGCTATCGTGCGGAAGATGCGGAAAGCTTAATTGATCTATACAAAAAATCACGTGCTGAAGGCTTTGGTGATGAGGTAAAACGCAGAATAATGCTAGGAACTTTTGCGCTAAGTTCTGGCTATTATGATGCTTACTATAAAAAGGCGCAAAAAGTGCGTACATTAATTAAAAAAGACTTTGAAGATGTATTTGAAAAATATGATGTCATTGTTGGACCTACAACGCCAACGCCAGCATTTAAAATTGGCGAAAATGTCGATGATCCATTAACGATGTATGCGAACGATATTTTGACTATTCCTGTTAACTTAGCAGGTGTGCCTGGAATATCTGTACCATGTGGTTTTTCTAATGGCTTGCCATTAGGGCTGCAAATCATCGGAAAACACTTTGATGAACAAAGCATTTATAAAGTGGCATATGCATTTGAGCAAGCAACAGACTATCATCAGCAAAAACCAACACTGTAAGGGGTGATTATTATGGAATTTGAAACAGTCATTGGACTAGAAGTACACGTAGAGCTAAAAACAAAATCAAAAATCTTCTCCAGCAGTCCAAATCATTTCGGCGCTGCCCCAAATACAAATACAACTGTAGTTGACTTGGGATATCCCGGCGTTTTGCCTGTACTGAACAAAAAAGTAGTCGATTATGCAATGAAGGCATCCATGGCACTAAATTGCCAAATCGCGACAGATACGAAATTTGACCGCAAAAACTATTTTTACCCGGACAACCCAAAAGCTTATCAAATATCCCAGTTTGATAAGCCGATTGGCGAACATGGCTGGATTGAAATTGAAGTGGACGGCTATAAAAAGAAAATCGGCATCACGCGTGTTCATATGGAAGAGGATGCAGGAAAATTAAATCATGAGAGCGGCTATTCATTAGTAGACTTTAATCGTCAAGGCACCCCGCTTATTGAGATTGTGTCAGAGCCGGATATTCGCACACCAAATGAGGCCTATGCTTATTTAGAGAAACTAAAGTCAATTATCCAGTATACTGGCGTATCAGACTGCAAAATGGAAGAAGGGTCTCTTCGCTGTGATGCGAACATTTCTATCCGTCCAGTTGGCCAAGAAGAGTTTGGCACAAAAACAGAATTAAAAAACTTAAACTCCTTTAACTTTGTCCGCAAAGGATTGGAGTATGAGGAAAAGAGACAAAGAGAAGTGGTAACAGCAGGCGGTGTGATTGAACAGGAAACTCGCCGCTTTGATGAGGCGACAGGCAAGACGCTATTAATGCGTGTAAAGGAAGGGTCTGATGACTATCGTTATTTCCCAGAGCCTGATCTGTTGGATCTATACATTGATGAAGACTGGAAAGCGCGCATTCGTGCGGAAATTCCAGAACTTCCAGATGCTCGCAAAAAACGTTATGTAGAAGAGCTTGGATTGCCAGAATATGATGCCAATGTTTTAACGGTAACAAAAGAAATGGCAGACTTTTTTGAAGAAACAGTTGCCAAAGGCGCGGATGCAAAATTGGCTTCCAATTGGCTGATGGGGGATGTTTCTGCCTATATCAATGCGGAACAAAAAGAGTTAGCTGAAGTGGCTCTTACACCGGAAAATTTAGCTGGAATGATTAAATTAATTGAAAATGGCACAATTTCCAGCAAAATAGCCAAAGTAGTCTTTAAAGAATTAATTGAAAAGGGCGGAAGTGCAGAAGTTATCGTCAAAGAAAAAGGATTAGTGCAAATTTCCGATGAGGGTGCATTGCTTAAAATTATTGGAGAAGCACTAGATAACAACCCGCAATCGATTGAAGACTTTAAAAATGGCAAGCAAAAAGCGATTGGTTTCCTTGTAGGGCAAATTATGAAAGCGACAAAGGGACAAGCAAACCCGCAAGTCTTAAATAAGTTGTTGGTGCAAGAAATCTCTAAAAGATAAAGAAATAAAAAGCAAAGGGCATCTTATCCTTTGCTTTTTGTTTTGCCAAGCAGCTAGTCCATTCAGGAGCAAAGCAATACTCTATTATCTATTATTGGCGAATTTGTCTTGCGAAGGGGATTATGGCTTTTTCTTTGGATTGATTCGATCTTTTTTTAGTTTCTTATCATGAAACATTGGTTCTTGATGATTCCAAAAATTGATGATATTAGAGCGGTGGAGATAGATTAATAGAATAACATAAAGAAAAAAGAGCAGTTCATTTTTTAAGCCGGGTTCAATAAGGCTGTACAGAAGCAATGTGATTCCAACGGAGATGCTGCCTAAAAAAACATATTTTGTAATAAAGATAACAAGGAAAAAAGTAATATAAGAAACTAAAAGCATTAGAGGGCTGGCAATAAGCAATGCCCCAGCTGTTGTAGCAATGGCTTTTCCTCCCCTAAAACCAGCAAAAATAGGAAAACAGTGGCCGATAACAGCAACAAGACCGGAATATAGCGGGTCTATATCTGTCTCGAAAAAAAAAGGAAGAGCAGCAGCTAAAGCGCCTTTGCCTACATCGAATAAAAGCACAACTATTCCAGCTGTTTTTCCAAGCACCCTTAGAGAGTTTGTGGCACCTGGGTTAAAACTTCCATATTTCCTTATATCAATTCCATAAAATACTTTCCCGATTATTAATGCAGTAGGAAATGAACCAATCAGATAGGCGAACAAAAAGAGAGTAAACAAAGGCATTTCTCCTTCTTATAATTTTTATGCTTATAAATAATATATGCGAGGAAGCTGCCATGTTTGTCCATTTATCTTATTGTTTTTGTTTGCAAGAGAAAAAGGGGCTGTTCAACAAGTGAAAAAAATCACCTGTTGAAAAATAAGTAGTTCCAATAACATAGAGAAAATTTAAAATCGCAGCACAAATAACATAAAATTTCGTAGTATTCAATAACCATATAATCAGCAGACAAAAGCTCGGGATTTTCCCCGAGCTTTTGTCTTTCATATGTTTAACTAAAGGAGAAGTAGTAGAAGTTCGAGTTGGATCAATAAGCGGAAAAATTCCTCTTATTTAGGAAATAGCCTTAAAAATAGCTTGAATAGACGGAAGAGTTCCGACTATTGACTCGAAAAGCATGAAAAAGAGCAATAATGCTTCGCTTAGTCGGAAAACCTCTGCTTATTTTCCCGAAACTAGCTCTATTCTGCTGTCTAACTGAAAAATCTCCGCTTATTCTAATTATCTCTAGTTACTCAAAAATGACATCCATTACTTACGTAAAAAATCAATATAATAAACATAGTAATTAGCACGTTGCCAAAAACATTTGTCAGGCTGGTTTCCAGGTTGCGATTTTGCTTGCTCTCTGCTATATAAGAGGAAAATAAGAGACCAAATCATATGCGATTTGGTCTGCTAACTAGCACCCTATTTGGTATGGTTCTCCACCGAAACGGAACTATTTAGTTGAACAGCCCCTTTTTTTTAATGTGAACATTTTATATTGTTATTGCAATCCTTCGATTTTTAAGTTCTCTACAGAAACGACCAGCTCTTCTGTATCTATATAATCAATAGACACTTTCATTCCCTTTTCAATAAAAATGCTATATGGGAAATCAGTGGATGAAACTTGGAAGATTTTCTTTTTTCCTGTTAGCATGAATTTTACTATCGTGCTGTTTTCTTCTTCTGCTTTATATATATAGCTGATTTTTCCAGATGTTTGCTTTTTGTCCGCAATATCTGTTGGCATATTTTTATCATCTTTTAATTGGGTAGCGAGTGCATATTTATAGTCGTTAAACAGTTTAGCCTTCGCATTGCTGTGGCTGTATATTTTTTCATCTTTTGCGTTTACAAGCATCATTTCCCGAAGGACATTATTGCTGTCCATCAGCGGGACTACCCATGTGAATTGTCCATAAATCGTATAAAGCAATGGTGTGCCGGCTTCGTATTTTTCTGCCCGGAATGTCTTCTCTGCAACATTTATGGCAGCTTTTCCATTTAGTGAGCCGTTCGCATCTGTATAGAAGGTTAATTTTCCTGTACGAGCATTCATCATAGAGTAGCCGACCATTGAGCCGCTTCCAGATTTAGAACGAGTGAAATCAGTAAACCAGTTCAGCTGCAAATCCTTTGTAAATACGCCGTTGACTTCATTAATATCTTCCCATTTGGTTGGAGAAATAATATCTTCTTTAGAGAATATTGTATTCCAAAAGCCGTGGATATATTTTCCGTACCATTCATTCCAATCTTCTGCCACACTTGTTGGGATTACATGATCGATATATGATGGAATATTGTTTAAGGAATAGTTTTGAATAGAGCCATTTTGAGGATCCACTACATAGATTCCTTTAATATCGACCATTTGACGGAATTTATTATAAGTGCCATATGGAACAACATAGTAAGGGTTATCCTGATCATCAGGTTCAAAACTTGCCTCTAGCAAAATAGTATCTTTGTATGTGCTGCGGACAAGCCTTTTTAAATCTTCTTGAAAATAAGCGGATGGGACATATTTCATTTTTGCTTTTACTAATACAGCATCCTTATTTTCGTCTTCTGCGCTCATTTTAATATATCCTGGGACAGTTTTTCCCTTTGTCCATTTAAAGAAGCCTGTATATTCAATTGGTGTAACCCAAAACAGCTCTCCATCAATTTTTTGCAGGGTAGAATCCCCCAGATCATAATAGGAGGAGTGAGCGAGCTCTCCTAATTTTTTTTCACTTCGGTATCTGGCATAGCTTTCTGGCACTACAGCAATATGCTTTTCATCCATTGATTCTTTTTCGCGGCCTGCTATGGTTGTTTTGTTGACAACAAATTCATATTTATCCTTTGCGATGGTATAAGGGTAGAAAAACTGCAAATAGGCGCTTATGAGTAAAAAAAGGATGGCGAGTGATCCAAAAATGAAATATCCTTTTACATGTGGATAAATTAAATCACATAAAAAGAAAAAAGCCATATAAAGCAATCCAAATTTTATGAATGCTTGAGTAGAGTAATCGATTAGCTGGATGTAGTCTAATAAAAATAAGAATAGTAGGCCGATAATCATGCGGGCAATTTGAGAATAAATAAAGCTTCGTCTCTTATAGTGCGAGGTCCAGACAAATGGATTTAATGTTAACGCAAGTAAAGCAAATAAATAAAGCATTGTTTTCCTCCTTTTTCCTGCTTCCACTCACTTTATACGTAAAGAAAAGCAAATAGTTTCATGATTGCTGTTTCTTTTGATAATAAATGGCAGAGGGAAAAGCTATCTTTAACAGATTATGATAGGATAATGGTTTACTTTGTTGACCTGTCTTTATTAGAAAAGCTTCTTTTAAAAAGTATTCAATATTAAGCCAGGAGAAAAACTTTTAAAAAGAGTGTAGGGATGATGGACATAGATAACGTCTATTTGTATAGAAGCGGGTGAAAAGGGGGGGAGAAGCATTAGTGACTTGCAGTTAATTGAAAAAGTAAAGCGGGGAGACGACGAAGCATTTCGGCTGCTGGTAGAGAAATACCGCAACGATTTATTTCGCGTCATTTATAGTGTGCTAAAAGATCAAAAAGAATCGGAAGATGCTGCGCAAGAAGTGTTCATGAAAATTTATACTTCTCTCCCCCAATATGAAAACCTGGGCTTTAAAACATGGATTACAAGAATAGCGGTTAACCATGCTATTGATATCAAAAGAAAGCAGCAAAGAAGAAGAGAAGATGTTTCAGAAATAGTAGAGATAGATTCAGAAGCAGGAGAAGAAACGAGCTTAGAATCGGAGGTTATTCATCGAGAAAGAAGAAAATTAGTTCGAGAAAGGCTTAATGAACTGCCAGATAATTATCGGGATGTTATATATGGATATTATATTGCCGAAAAAAGCTATAAGCAAATGGCGCTTGAACAAAATGTTCAAGTGAAAACCATTGAAACAAAGCTGTATCGAGCAAGGATTTGGATGAAAAAGCATTGGAGGGAGGAAGACTTTTTATGACGACCCATTATACTTATGATCAATGGCTAAAGTATGTAAACGATGAGCTGGATGAGGATATGCGAATTCTGTTAGAAGATCATTTATATGGATGCGATGAATGTCTTGATTTATATGTAGGTGCGGTAGCAGAACAAGAAACAGTGCTTCCTGCTATCTCGAATGAAGCCACTTTTACAGATCAAATTATGATGAAAATAGCGAATGTAGAGGAAAAGGAAAAAGAAGGAATCCAGAAAAAGAAAAAACGGGCATTTTACCATTCAGCTCTTTTTCATTATACGCTTGCTGCTGCTGCTACGGTTTTTTTAATGTCTACAGGAGTCTTTCAAACTGTTATTCAGCATACGCAGACAATCCAGCGAGTTGAAGCTTCAGCAAATAAAGAATCAGAAATGACGGGACTTATCGATAAAACATTTTCTTGGATTGATACATTGGAAAGCAACAAGAAGGAGGAAAAGAAAAAATGAAAAACCCAATCGTCGCATTTATATTAGCGTTTTTTCCAGGAGGAGGGCTGTTTTATATAGGAGAAAAGGTAAGGGGATTTTTGTATGGTGCCTTTGTGTTTGGATTAGCATTGTTCACTATTTTATTAGGACCGAGCTATTATTTTGAAGATTATATTTTCTTTTATATTCTCATAGGATTTATCATTTATTGCATCAGCATCATCGATACTTTTATTACCACAAGCAGATATTTAAAAAGAAAGCTCCCTAGTGAAAGTGAAGGGGAGACGGGAGAGCTAGTGCTGGTAAATACGGTAGAATCCGAAAGATTTTATACAATTGTTTTATCATTTGTACCAGGGTTAGGGCATATTCAATTAGGACTAGTTTATCGCGGGTTGACCCTGCTGACTTCTTTTTTAGGTCTTGGCATGATGGTCGTATTTGTTACATTTTTGACGAGCAGAGAGGAATTTCTTGTTTTTCTGGCTTTTCTTCCTATTATATGGGTGTATGGATTTTTTGACGCTATGCAGCAATTTACTAAAAAGCAAAAGGGAGATCCTTTAGTGGATCAAACAATTTTTCAAGATTTTGAGAAAAACAGAGAAGAGGGCAAAAAAAGCAAAGTGGTGGCAACCTTTTTATCGATTTTCCCAGGGGCGGGCCATCTTTATTTAGGATTGCAGCAAAGAGGAATTCAATTAATGGCTGCCTTTTTATTCTCCATTTTTATTTTAAATGAGTTAAGAATGGGCATTTTTTTATTTTTAATTCCGTTAATTTGGTTTTACAGCTTTTTTGATGGATTACAAAAGGCATCAAAAGCAGGAGAAGAGCAGCCATTAGAAGATACTCCCGTTATTTCCTATTTAATCAATCATCAAAAATGGTTTGGGATAGGGCTTGTTCTTTTAGGTATCTATTATTTAATGCTAAATATTTTACTGCCGATTTTTTCTCCTAAATTGCATGAAATATTTCATATCGACCTTCAATACTTGTTCTATCAATATTTTCAGACAGGGATAGTATGCATAATTCTTATTTTTGGCGGAATACACTTATTAAAAGGAAAGAAAAAAAAGAAATAAACAGAGCAGCATCAGCAGTTTTTTAAGCTGCAGTTTTAAGGGGGAAGTATTTTGAGAACATGGCGCGTTGGCACTTTTTCTATGGGGATGTCACTACTTTTTTTAGGTGTTTTTTTGTTGCTGTCCCAATTTCTGCATTGGGATTCTACAACTGTGCTAAAAGTTTGGTGGCCTGCTATTTTAGTTATTTTAGGGATAGAAATTTTGATTTATTTAATTACTTCTAAACAAGAGAAACCATATTTGAATTTTGATTTGTTCAGCATCATTATAGTAGGCATTATAGGAACAGCAGGCATTGCCATTGTTTTTTTGCAGTCTGCTGGATTGATGCATTTATTTGAGGAAGAAATGACAAAGGAAGAAATAACGATGGAGTTGCCAGGATTGGACGTTCCAGTAAAAAATAATATCAAAAGAATTGTCATTCAAACAGAGGGACAAAATATGCCCTTAAATATTGAGGGAGTATCTGAAGACACTATTTCTTTATTTGGAACATATCGAACGGTCAATTCTGAAAATAAAGTAATCTTAACTAAACCAAAAGATTATGTACTTGTAAAGGAAAAAGGAGATACAGTTTATTTGCAAATGAAGGAGCTGCCTAAACATTCATCAGGTTTTTCCTCTTCCTATGCCACAATGAATGCCACATTTCTGCTTCCTACCTCTGTGAAAGTAGAAATTGAGGGAACAAGTGACGTAGTGATAAAACCTCGCCAGTTGAAAAGTGATTGGAGCATTATAAATGCCTCTTCTGTAGAATTAAACTTAGGAGAGACAAATGATACAATGGTGTCTGCTGTGGATACTGAAATTTTAGACAGCGAAAAACAAAATTGGCAAATAGAAGAGAAAACGAAAAATAGATCGGCGGATCTGGCAGAAGCCGAATCGCTAACAGAAGCAAAGTATATAAAAGGCAAACAAAAGACGGAAATTGCTATTGTAAACAGCGGGACCTTACATATAATGAATAATTAACAAAAAAGATCTGTTGGATGCAGGTCTTTTCCCTTTAGATAAGGGGCTGTATTTCATCATAGATTACAGCCAAGGACTTAGGTTGAGAAGCCGGCGATAAGGGTATAATGTAGAAAGAACTTGATGGTGATAATAAGGCAAGGGCTATAAGAGAGAGGGAGGAAAGTGCCCTTGATTTTGTGGTGTTAAATATTGCCTATCGAACTAGTTATCGTTTATTATGTTAGTTGGTAATATAGATCGAAATCTTGAAAAATAGGATGGATGAATATGAAACGGGCAAGAATTATATATAATCCTACTTCGGGCCGTGAAGCATTTAAAAAACATTTGCCAGAGGTGTTGAAAAAGCTGGAGAATGCTGGCTATGAAACATCTTGCCATGCAACAACAGGACCAGAAGATGCTACAAAGGCGTCTAGAATTGCCGTAGAGAGGAAGTATGATTTAGTGGTTGCTGCAGGCGGCGATGGCACAATCAATGAAGTGGTAAATGGATTGGCTGAACTTGATTTTCGTCCCAAATTGGGCATTATACCTGTAGGAACAACAAATGATTTTGCAAGAGCACTGCATATTCCAAGAGATATAGAAGCAGCCGCTGATATTATCGCAAAAGGTGATACTATCCCTGTGGACATTGGCCGCATGAATGACAAATATTTTATCAATATTGCAGGCGGGGGCCGCTTGACAGAACTTACATATGAAGTGCCAAGCAAATTAAAAACAATGATTGGACAACTTGCTTATTATTTAAAAGGAATTGAAATGCTGCCATCCATTAAGGCGACAAGTGTAAAAATTGAATATGATGGCAAACTTTTTGAAGGAGAAGCAATGCTTTTTTTAGTAGGGTTGACAAACTCCGTAGGCGGGTTTGAAAAGCTTGCTCCAGGAGCATCTATTAATGATGGCCTTTTTTCTTTGTTAATACTGAAAAAGGCAAATTTAGCTGATTTTATTCGAGTTGCCACGCTTGCGATTCGCGGGGAGCATATTAATGATCCAAATGTTATTTATGCGAGCGCTAATCATATTAAGATTACATCAGAAGAAAAGGTGCAATTAAATCTTGATGGCGAATTTGGCGGCTTGCTTCCAGCAGAGTTCGTTAATTTGTACAGGCATTTTGAAGTATTTGTGCCAATAGACAAAATTCGCGAAGAAGATCGTCCGGAAAATATAAGAATGATCAATCAGCAATGAAGGGAAATTGGAGTGGGCAGCTAGGAATGCTCACTTCATTTTTCTGTTTCTCCGCTAAAAACTTCCTGCTAATAAAATCCCCGTTTTATGTTATGATTAAAATTTACGAATTAATTTTCTTGAATATTTACTTTGAATAACAATACGCAAAGGAAGAAGCATATGAGTCGAACATTACCTGTTCAAAAGAACGATATAATAGATATAATATTTGAAGATTTAACACATGATGGTTCTGGAGTGGCAAAAGTGGATGGCTATCCACTTTTTATCCCAAATGGCCTTCCAGGAGAAAAGGCGAAAGTGAAAGTAGTCAAAACAAATAAAAACTATGGCTTTGGCAGACTATTAGAGCTGCAAGAAAAAAGTCCTTATCGTGTAGATGCTCCTTGTCCAATCTACAAAGAATGCGGTGGCTGCCAGCTTCAGCATTTAAGCTATGAAGGCCAGATGCAAATTAAGCATAAGCATGTGAAAGATGTTTTGGCGAGAATCGGCAAAATAAATACAATTGTTCATCCTACGATCGGAATGAGCGAACCTTGGCGCTACCGAAATAAAGCGCAAGTTCCTATTGGTGAACAAGAGGGCGGCTTAATCGGCGGATTTTATCAGCAGCGTTCCCATCAAATCATTAACATGGAAGAATGCCTTATTCAACAAGAAGAAAATGATGTAGTGGTTAAACGAGTAAAGGAAATCTGCAATAAATATGGCGTAAAGGCATACAATGAGTCAAATCATAAGGGAGATTTGCGTCATATTATGGTTAGAAGAGGGTTAGTAACTGGAGAAATTATGGTTGTATTGATTACCCGCACCAGTGAAATTGTTCATAAAAATAAAATTGTGGATGAAATAGTGAATAATATTCCTTTTGTAAAATCCATTATCCACAATGTGAATAATAAGAAAACAAATGTTATTATGGGCGATACGACAAAAATTTTGTGGGGAGAAGAAACGATTACTGACTATATTGGTGACGTTAAATTTGCAATTTCCGCACGTTCTTTTTATCAAGTGAACCCAGAGCAAACAAAAGTTCTTTATAATAAAGCCCTTGAATACGCGGATCTAAAAGGCGAAGAAAATGTAATAGATGCATACTGCGGCATTGGAACCATCTCTCTTTTCTTGGCAAAAAAGGCAAAACAAGTATTTGGCGTGGAAATTGTTCCACAAGCGATAGAAGATGCAAAAAGAAATGCAGAGTTAAATGATATCCACAATGTGGACTTCGCCGTTGGAAAAGCAGAAGAAGTCATTCCAGCATGGTATAAAAGAGGAAACGAAGCAGACGTTTTAGTAGTCGATCCCCCAAGAAAGGGCTGTGATGACGCATTATTGCAGACGATTATTGAAATGCAGCCGAAAAAAGTGGTCTATGTATCCTGCAACCCAGCGACACTTGCAAGAGATTTGCGCGTTTTAGAAGATGGCGGCTATCAAACACTAGAGGTGCAGCCTGTGGATATGTTTCCGCAGACCATGCATGTGGAGTGTGTAGCGCAGTTGATTAGAAAAGTGTAAAACAATAATTAACTCTTCCGAACCAAAATAAACATTTCCGATTCAGACTCGATTTCCGTTAAAATAAACATTTCCGATTTTCAGTCCCGATTCAATACCATCCCGGTTTTTCCTCATT
>Ga0182738_1000649_pt1 | contig 46363 bp, 37 predicted proteins | sample eDN5th30CBELigMG_FD_128876 | JGI IMG/M metagenome (GOLD analysis project Ga0182738, IMG submission 128876) | Enriched Miracle-Growth compost microbial communities from Emeryville, California, USA - eDNA 5th pass 30_C BE-Lig MG (version 2)... ... | reverse complement strand
TCGATAAGGAACACGGCGCCTTTGTCACCGCGCTTGGTGCCTTCCAGCACTTCGACCCGCACGCGGTTGAAACCGGCCTCGCGGTAGAACTCCACGATGGCTTCGCGAGCCCGCTCAATGCTATAGGGGTCGAGCGGATCGCCTACCTTCAGGTCGGCTTTCTTCTCCAGCGTTTTGCGGCGGCTCTTGGTATTGCCCAAGAACTTGATGTACTGGATGCGTTGCCGCTCGACGACGCGGAACACCAGCACCACGCCATCGGGAGCGGGCAGGTATTCGGCCTCGACATGGATGAACCACCGCGTGCGGTTGAGCGCGCGGATGTCGTCGCGGACTACCGCCGACTCGAAGGTGCGGCCAGGCCGCGACTTGATCTGCGAGGCAATGCGCTTGGTGGGAATCGATTCGTTGCCGACCACGCGCACATCGACCACGGTCTTGCCGGTCGGATCAACCTTCTGCGTTTGCGGCGTCCCCAGTGGAGGCGGGGCGGGCAGCGCATCGGGGCCGGCAGGGTCGGGCAGGGTTTCCGGCTCCGTTGTCGTCGACGGATCGATTGCCGAAGGCAGCGGTCCCGGTTGATTGGTCGTAGGATAGGCAGGCTGGTTGGTCTGGCCCTCGGGCAGGACGTGCCCACCGGGAAACCGCGGCATATTCGACGGCGGTAGTTCTGGCTGTTCGTCTTGCGCGGTCGTAGGCGGCGGCAACAGCTCCGGCAACGACTGAGCAAAGCAGACAGAAGGTAGCGTCCAAAGCGCGGCGAGCACCAGGCCCACTCGGGTACAACAGCGGACGTATGATGATACGGCTGCCATGGGGCTCGTTTTGCAAGCGATAGGATGAAGGGAAAGGCAGGCCGATCGGGGAGAACCATGCCCCTGGCCCTGGCCGCGTCCCCGCCCCCGTTTGGCCGACATGCATTCGCACGTCGATCGCAGCCGGGGCGCGAGCGGGCTACAGATACTCGAACCGGTAACAGTGAACAAGGCGAGTTTGTCGCACCGTTGACCGCGGCATGCAGATTGCCAACATGCCGTCACTGCTACCGGATACTGCCACCACTGCGGCGATGCCGTGAATAGCTGCCAAGATGTGGCGATAGCGTCCCCAGCAAGCTGCGACTGCGAACTCTGCGCAATACTTATAGGCTCCGCCTGTTTTCAAGCTCGCCGCCGCGACACCCCGCCAAATGAGTGGCCTCCCCTCCCCTGCGCGCGTTACAATCGTAACACCTGCCCGGCCTCTTCGATGAGTGTTCCCGCCCTCTCCTTGTACACGTACCGCAGGTAAGCCATGACTGGCCAACAGCGAAGCCCCCTGCGCCCTTGGCAGCAGCACCAGCAGCAGCTTCACGCCATCACCCGGCGGCACTTCTTCCGCGATTGCAAGCTAGGCCTGGGAACGATGGCCCTGGCCAGCTTGCTGGGCGATCGCTTGCAGCCGGCGACCGTGCAAGCTGCGCCATCGGCCAATCCGCTAGCAGCGCGGGAAGGCCATTTCGCGGCCAAGGCCAAGCGGGTGATCTACCTGTTCATGGCCGGCGGCCCCAGCCAATTGGAACTGTTCGATTACAAGCCGGTGCTGCAAAAGCTCGACGGCCAGGTGGTGCCGGAATCGTACGTGGCAGGCAAACGCTTCGCCTTCCTGCCCAAGAACGCCAAGCTGCTGGGCACGCGCCGTCGCTTTGAGTACCACGGCCAGAGCCGGGCACACATCAGCGAGTGCTTGCCGCACCTGGCAACCGTGGCCGACGACTTGTGTATTGTCCGCAGCATCAAGACCGACGTCTTCAACCACGGCCCAGCTAAGCTGTTCATCAATACCGGCTCGCCGCAGTTTGGCGTGCGGCCCAGTATGGGTGCGTGGATCACTTATGGTATTGGCAGCGAATCCAACGACCTGCCCGGCTTCGTGGTGCTGCAATCCGGGCCGCGTGGTCCCCGCGGCGGCGCGCCGCTGTGGGGCAGCGGCTTCCTGCCGACCAGCTATCAGGGCGTGCCGTTCCGCAGCGGGGCCGAACCGATCTTGAACCTGGCCAGCCCCGAGGGCTTTGACGACGCCCGGCAAGGCGACTTCTTCCAGACTGTGACCGGCCTCAACTCGCTGCGGCTGGGCGCGGTGGGCGACCCAGAAATTGAAACCCGCATCGCGGCTTACGAGATGGCCTACCGCATGCAAAGCAGCGCTCCGGAGTTGATGGACCTCAGCGGCGAAACGGCCGCCACGCTGGCCGACTACGGGGCCGAGCCAGGCAAGTCGTCGTTTGCCAACAACTGCCTGCTGGCCCGGCGGCTGGTGGAACGCGGCGTGCGGTTCATCCAGCTTTACCACACCGACTGGGACCACCACGGCAACGCCGACACCAACCTGGGCGAACCGCTGGACCGCCGCTGCCAGGAAACCGACCGGGCTTGCGCCGCCTTGATCCGCGACCTCAAACAGCGCGGCCTGCTGGACGATACGCTGGTGGTGTGGGGCGGCGAGTTTGGCCGCACGCCGATGGGCGAACCGCGCGACCTGATCGGCCGCGACCACCATGTAGACGCCTTCACCATGTGGTTTGCCGGCGGCGGCATCAAAGCCGGCCAGACCATCGGGGCCACCGACGAGATCGGCTACAACGTGGTGGAAGACCCGGTCCACGTGCACGACGTGCAAGCCACGATCCTGCACCTCTTAGGGCTGGACCACCTGAAGCTGACCTACCGCTTCCAGGGCCGCGAGTTCCGCCTGACCGACGTAGCAGGCGAAGTGGTGCACAAGATGCTGGCGTAGCATCTTGCCTTTACCAACGCCTACTACCGGTTCCTGATTATCTCAGCATGCATAGATTGGGTCTTACACTCGTCGCTTGCTTGTTGCATTTTGTATTACAATGCCTGAGACACCAGATTACATCACCACCAAGTTGCGGAGCCGACGTATGGCGCCTAGGCATTTTCCAGCTCATACTGTTGTCACTGGAAAACACTAATGAACGTAGGTAGCGGCCACTTTCGCTTTCGCAATTACAATACAATTGGCGCCCTGGCAGCAGAAGATGACATCAGATTCTTGGATGAGTGCTTCGTCGATACAGGATTATTGCGAGCCATCCAAGATATGGACGACCATCGCCGAATCATTCTTGGCCGGACTGGATCCGGCAAATCGGCACTCTTACTTCACTTACGTCGACATTCACACACAATCACAATCAACCCTCACGAACTAGCTCTCGACTACCTTTCAAATTCCTCAATCCTTACAGAGTTAGCGAACGCCGGCATCAGCCTTCAGCCGTTCTACAAACTTCTTTGGAAACATGTTTTTGTGGTCGAGATACTGAGGAACGCACATTCCCAACTTCGCGACAGTCGCGAGGCACCAGGATTCTGGCGCAATCTACTAAATTCATTTTCTCCAAGCGCTAAGGACCAAGCGAGCAAAGCTGCTTTGCAGTACCTGGCTGAATACGGCGACAGCTTCTGGCAGACAACCGAATACCGCATTAAAGAAATAACGGAAAAAGTCGAAAATCAACTGAAGGCTAGCATTGAGGCCAAGCTACCCAGCGCTTCCTTTGGCGTGGAAGCCGCAACCACACGAAGCCAAGAAAGGAAAGGCGCCATTGAACAGATCGGCAAGGAATTCGTCCGCGCCATCCAAATCAAGAAGCTCAATGACGCGGTGGACTGGCTGGCTAAAGATGCCGAAGGCCGCAAGAACTTATACATTATAATTGACGGCCTAGATGAAGATTGGGTAGAGACCGATTACAAACATGAATTGATCCGTGCCTTGATCGACACAGCCAAGGAACTACGTGCGATTCGCACCGTCAAAATTCTAATAGCATTGCGACAGGATTTGTTTGAGAAGGTACTGGAACATAACCAGGGAAGCGGATTTCAGCGCGAGAAATACACACAGCTGTGCATCAAGCTGCAGTGGACTCGAGATCAACTTAAGAGCATCGTAGACAAAAGGGTAAACAAGCTCATCAGAGATGCTTACACCACGGCCAAGGTGCGCATTGACGACATCATTGAGCCAGTACAAGGCGATCAAGGGGTACAATATTTGATAGATCGCACACTATTATGCCCTCGAGACATCATTTCATTCTTTAACGAATGCATTCAGAAGGCCGACGGCAATGCAAGAATTACTCGCCACATGATTAAGGATGCCGAACCCGGATATTCGCGGGCTAGACTTAGGGCGCTAGCTGACGAGTGGCGATCATCTGAACCTTTAGTCGCTCAGGTGGCCGAACTACTTCGCGGCAGACAAGCGAACTTACGGCTTCGAGAGTTTACCGACGAGTATATCACAGAGTTTTGCACAAAACTATGCGTGAAATACTGGAACGAAAAAGGCAGCCTGGCATTGGATATAGCCAAGAGGCACTGCGAGGACCAAGCTCTTGCGACCGCACGTGAGGTTCTTAGGCATTTCTTAAGTCTACTCTATAAAATTGGAGCAATAGGCGCGAAGCCTGCTCCTGAGACAGAGTGGCGATGGGCAATTAATGGCGACTCTAGTATTGATGATCTAGAACTGGATGACAATTGTGGAATTCGCGTCCACAAGGCTTTATGGTGCGCCTTGGACGTATCAAGCGGAAAGGCAGCTAGGCGTGACAAGGAGTAATAGCTGGGCTCAGCTGGGGTAGTCATCGGCACGACGATTTGCTAGCCGCCTGTCTCGCCGGAACATCTTCTCTTGCGATTTATTCGATTTAATCGTTCACTAGGCGGAGCAGACGAGCCACACGGATTACTGCAACACTTGTCCGATGACTTGCCGCAGTATCTTGGAGTATTACTGACAAAGGGGTACAGGCCTGATCGACGATACTTAGAGCATGAGCTAGGTGTTCGCTTTCTGCACTGCCGTGCCGTTCTTGGCAACCAACAACTTGGCCATAGCGTGGTGGCGTGCGCAACCGCCCGCCCTAGTTGCGCCACGGCGCAGCTACCAATAGGCGTCAAACGGCTGGCGCAAACAAAAAGGTTGGTGCAAGCACGCACCCTACGGATTAGCGAAGTTAGTCCGCAGTTTCATCGCAGGTGCGAGCACCCGCGCTAGTTCTGTGAGCCCAGTAGCCACACCAAAATGCCCTTTTGGGCGTGCAGCCGGTTGGCGGCCTGCTGGATCACCACGCTTTGCGGGCCGTCCATCACCTCGTCGGTGACTTCCAGGCCGCGGCGGGCCGGCAAATCGTGCATGAAATAGGCATCGGACGGGGCTAGGGCCATTAGCTCCCCGTTCACTTGAAAGCCTTGGAACGCTTTCATGCGGCGATCGTTTTCTTCTTCCTGGCCCATGCTGGTCCAGACGTCGGTGTACACAAACGAGGCCTCGCGCACCGCTTCGCGCGGGTCGTCGGTGACGTACAGCTCCAGCCCCGGCTCTTCGCGCTTGAGCAGGTCGAGGTATTCCTCTTCAAACTGGTAGCCTTGCGGAGCGGCCAGCACAAAGCGGATGCCCATCCGGGCACAGCCCAGTGCCAGGCTGCGGGCCACGTTGTTGCCATCGCCCACAAAGGCCAGCGTAAGTCCCTTGGCCGGACCGACCAGTTCGCGAATGGTGTAGAGGTCGGCCATCGCCTGGCAGGGATGGGCGAAATCGGTCAGGCCATTGATCACCGAGCAACTGCAATGCTGGGCCAGTTCGACGACGGCTTCGTGCTTCTTGGCCCGCACGATGATCACATCGACATACTCGCTGAGCACGCGGCCGAAGTCGGCAACGCTTTCGCGGCTTCCCCAGCCCACGTCCTGCCCCAGGAACATGCTGGTTCCGCCCAGGTGTGCCATGCCGGCTTCAAAGCTGACGCGCGTCCGCAGCGACGGGTGCTGGAACAGCAGGGCCGCGGTGCGACCTGGCAACAGCGACTCGCGGAGGCCGGCCAGGTACTTGGTTTTGATGTCCTCGGTGATCGCAAAGATCCGGTCCATCTCAGCGGCCGTGAGGTCCGAAAGCGTCAATAAATGTCGCATGGCAAGCAACCGGTCGATAGGGCAGCAATTCAAAAAGGGAAGTGCCGCGGCCCGCCCAATACGGGCAATCGCTGCGGCACCCGTCGGGAATGCATCGCGGAGGGGCGGCGGTTAGCCTTCGGCCTTGGGCTCCACGGGGTAGTTCCGCAGCACCTCGGCCACGATGTCGCAGCCGGCGTGGGCTTCTTCGTCGGTGAGCGTCATCGCCGGCAAGAACCGCAGCACATTGCCTTGCGTGCAGTTGATGAGCAGGCCGCGGTCCATGCAGGCTTGCACGGCCGTGGTGCCTTCCACAGTCAGTTCCACGCCCACCATCACGCCCACGGCCCGCACGTCGCGGATCAGGTCGCACTCCTCTTTCAAGGCGGTGAACCGTGCGCGGAACAGTTCGCCCAGCTCGGTGGCCCGGCCCAGCAGGTTCTCCTGCTCGATGGTTTCGATCGTGGCGATGCCAGCCCGGGCCGCGATCGGATTGCCGCCAAAGGTCGAGGCGTGCATGCCCGGCCGCAGGCTTTGGGCGATCTCTGGCGTGGTGAGCATGGCCCCGCCGGCAATGCCGCCACAGAGGGCCTTGGCCATGGTGAGGATATCGGGCTGGACGCCAAAGTGCTGATAGCCGAACCAGCTGCCGGTACGGCCGCAGCCGGTTTGCACTTCGTCGAAGATGAGTAACAGGTTGTGTTCATCGGCCAAGCTGCGCAGGCCAGCCAGGAAGCCTTCCGGCGGAACGCGCACGCCACCTTCGCCCTGGATCGGTTCGACCATGATGGCGCAGGTTTCGTCGTCGATCAGGTCGGCGACGGCGTCCAGGTTACCAAAGGGAGCATAGGTGAAGCCGGCCACCAGCGGCCCCAGGCCCGCGTGGTACTTAGGCTGGGCCGTGGCAGTCACGGCGGCCAAGGTACGGCCGTGAAAACCGCCTTCAAAGGTGATGATCTTGTACGCCTTCTCAGGGCTGTGCAGCCGGGCCAGCTTGATGGCGGCTTCGTTGGCTTCTGCCCCGGAGTTGCAGAAGAAAGCCTGGCCGCCAAAGCTCCGCTCGCTCAGCAGCTGGGCCCACACGCCTTGTGGCTCGATATACCACGAGTTGGGCACGTGGATCAGCTTGGCCACTTGTTCCTGCACGGCCTGCACCACGCGGGGCGGGCAGTGGCCCAGCAGATTGCAGCCCCAACCGGGGAAGAAGTCGAGATACTCGCGGCCTTCGGCATCCCACACCTTGGAGCCTTCGCCACGCACCAGGCAGACTGGGTAGCGGGTGTAGTTGGGCACCACGTAACGCTGGAACAGATCCATGGTCTGGGCCGAGGAAAGGTCGGACCTGGGGCTGGACGTCGTACTCATGGTTCGGTTCCTGTCTTACTGGGACTGGCCGCCACGCGCCGCGTCTACCGGCGCTGCGAGGGGCGACAACTGCTCAACTGGCATCGCCTACCAGGCGGCACCCAAGTGGCACCGCCCCCTACAACCGCTCGCGGCCTCGCTGGTGGCCGCGCTTATCAAATCCAAATGATTCATGCCGGGCAGCGGTCACGAACAGAGCATTCAGACACTCGAATCGTTTGCCACGTTCGGCCGACTGCCTGACACATCCGGGGGAAAGTTCTGGAAACGTGCGGCCAACACGCCTGCGCGGCAGGGAGGGCCGCGCTGCTGGCCGCGTCACCGGTCGCGGGCGATCTCGGTTCCCACGCCGCTGCTGGTATAAATCTCCAGCAGCAACGAATGCCGCAACCGGCCATCAATGATGTGCACCTTACCGACGCCCCGCTCCAGCGTTTCCAGGCACGCCTGCACCTTGGGAATCATGCCCGATTCGATCGCGCCGCCGGAGATCAGTTGCTGGGCTTCGCTGGCCTTGAGCGAATGGATCAGCGAAGCCGGATCGTTCTTATCGCGGCGGACGCCGTTCACATCGGACAGGTATACCAGCTTCTCGGCTCCGACCGACTGCGCGACGGCGGTGGCCGCCGTATCGGCGTTGACATTCAACTTCTGGCCGCTGGCATCCAGGCACATCGACGGAATTACCGGCACGATACCCGCGTAGCACAGGTTGTCGATCGTGGTGCGGTCGACGCGTGTCACCTTGCCCACGAAGCCCAGGTCGACCGGCTGGCCGGCCTCATCCTGCAGGGTGAGCTTCTCGCCGAACAGGACGTTGGTGGTTTTGAAGTTGAGCGGCGCTGCGCGGCCGCCCAGTTGTTCGATACGGTCGGCCAGTTGGGTGTTGGTTTCGTAGGCCAGGACTTCTTCGACGATGTCGCGAGTGGCCTGGTCGGTGTAGCGGCGTCCCTGGATAAACCGCGGCTCAAGGCCCGCTTCCTCCATCCGCTTGCTGATGGCCGCGCCGCCGCCGTGGACGATCACCGGCCGCATGCCTACCGTCTCCATGAACACGATGTCGAGCAGCAGGTGCCGCAGCGCGTTCTCGTCGTTCATGACACTGCCGCCGATTTTCACGACCGTAACCTTGTCGCGAAACTTGCGGATCCAGTGCAGAGCTTCGAGGAGCACGTCGGCTTTGCGGATCGCTTCTTCCAAAGGAGCGGGCTCCAGCGTAAGGGGCTAATGGAGGTAACAGTTGGTCGGCCGCACGGCTTGTCCTTGCGGCCACGGAAATCCGCCGCGCCTCTGGCAGGCCACTGAGGCGAGCGCAGGCTGCTGGCGGCGGTCTTGCGGGGGGCTTTGAGGGCTGGCCATTAACCGGCGACCGCCCCGCGACCAAGGCGACCACCCAACCGCCCCGGCCCGCGCAGGACGGAGCCGTAGAAACCCGTTATTTTAAGCGTCGGCCCTACCCCGTCAACGAGCGGGCTGGGGCCGGGCCACGAAATCGTGAAAAATGTCGGCAATACCAGGCGCATTTCGCCCGCGGCGCGAAATTGCTTGCCGCCTTCCCCCCCCAGCCCGGGGCGCCAGGCACGGTGAAGAACTTTGGCCGTCGCGGGAAGTCCCTACGTCCAAAAGCTGCGGTCCAGCAGCCGGTAGTTGATCGCCTCGCTCAGGTGGGCTGACGTGATAGTGTCGGCCCCGTCCAGGTCGGCAATCGTGCGGGCGACGCGCAGAATCTTGTCGTGAGCCCGGGCTGAAAAGCCCATCTCGGCCATCGTCGCCTTGAGCAGGTTCTGGCAATCGGCATCGAGCCGGCAGTACTGGCGGATCTCGCGGTGCGACATCTCGGCGTTGTAATGCGTGCGGCCGCCTGCAAACCGCTCGGCCTGCCTCTGCCGGGCCCCCGTCACCTGGTCACGCATGGCAGCGCTCGACGTACCGGCCGTGGCCGACGCCAGTTCCTTATAGGCAACTGCCGGCACTTCAATCTGAATATCAATGCGATCCAAGAGCGGCCCGCTGATCTTGCTCATATAGCGTTCGATCTGCGGCACCGAGCAGTGACATTCGCGGCGTACATCATTGCGAAAGCCGCATGGGCATGGATTGAGGGCTGCGATCAACATGAAGTTTGCCGGGAACGTCATGCTACTGAGTGCCCGGCTGATCGTCACATTGCGGTCTTCGAGCGGCTGCCGCAACACTTCGAGCGTGCGGCGGTTAAACTCCGGCAACTCGTCCAGGAACAGCACGCCGTGGTGGGCCAGCGAGATTTCGCCCGGGGCCGGAGGCGAGCCGCCGCCCACCAGGCCGGCCTCACTGATGGTGTCAAAATGTGCGGAAATCGACGTTTCGTTCACTGGCGACGATCTGGTTCAAATTCCTGCGGAAATTGTGGACACCCGTTATGTCGCACAACGCCTCGATTGTACCCAAAGCCTCGTGCGGACACTTGCCCGAAGCGGCGAAATCCCTGAAACTTGTGTCCTGGCAATTCCGTCTCCCGGTGAGGGATGGCGGTTTGACCGGGATAGTATCGACGCCTGGATTGAGGAGCGACTACGCCGAAAAGCCGCCCGTAGGCGATAGAGAACTTCCGTTCCGTACCGCCATCCGTTTCTGACAAGGCGTTGTCGTGAACCTCTATCTCCAGTACCATAACGTCGCCAAGGAGGGCCTGCTGCTCGCTGATCCGCCCTTTTCGCTCACCCGGCTCGCCATTCACACCCGCCGCCCGCATGTTGAAAATGCCGAGGGGCGGGTTCTCTTGATCGCTGGAGTGGGTCGGCCTCGACGCTTCTTTCTCTGGCAGACGTTCGAGATCGAGGCGGTCATGGCCAACGGCGACGGAGAGTTCGAGGCGTCCGGGTCCGGCTGGCAACTGTCCCCGCCCGTCGAGTTGTCCGGCAAGCCCTTCGAGGACTTCAAGTCGGCGTGTGCCAACTTCGTCGGCTTCCGGCGCATCAGCGACCTCCCGTTCGCACGGACCCTGAACAAATTGGCCGAGGAACACCGGCCACCAGGCAAGCAGCAAAAGATCGTCTGTTTCCTTCAAACGCTCGACGGCCTTCTGCCCGCCGACGATCCCGACCGTTCCGCCGTCCGAACGGCTCTGGGACGTTACCAGCCGGTGCGGGCTTTGAGCATACGGCAGCCCCATGCCGAGGCGATCCTCCGGGGTGTGAAGAAGATCGAATACCGCTCCGGCCCAACAAAGATCAGGGGCCGCATCCTGATCTACGCCAGCCTGGGCCGGTATTCCGATCAGGACGAAGCCGAGATGATGGCCGCTTACCGGATCAAGGATGTTTCCTGCGACGACCTCCCCCGTGGCGTCCTCGTCGGCAGTGTCGAACTTTTCGACTGTGATGGAGGCGATTGGCATCTGCGAGAGCCGGAGCGTGCCGAAGAACTGATCCAGCCGACTAACCAGCCGCAGCCGGTCTGGTTTTATCCGTTTTGAGGGGAGGGCCTGGATGCGACGTGCCGTGCCATTCCTTGTGATCGCCCTCGGAGCCATCGTTTTCGTCGGATGGCTGAGGGGAAGGTCCGGCAGCATCGAACCGGAGTCCGCCACGCAACCATCCATCACGACCGGCCAGGATCAAATTGCGGACCTGAAGCGGCAGATCGCCGAGCAGGAAATCGAATCCGCCGAGGCCGTCGCCAATTATCTCCCCACGATCAAGGCGCAGATCGACGATCTCGGCTCGCCCGTGGCCGACCTCCTGCGGCATTTGCCCGGTGTCGTCCAGGTCGATGTCGGCGTGAGAGCGACGAATCCGAACAGCCGCATCGTGCATCTCCGGGACTGGCATTTCGTCCCGAAAGAGCTTTACGCACTCGATCTTGAGGATGGCTTGGGACGGAAGCTGACCGCCGCCGAAATCGACCGGCTGCACCAAGAGCTTCTGCTCGAAGTTGAACTCGTCCAACTTGAGCAGATGGCAGTGCTTCGTTGCCTCATCCAGCACCACGGGCTGAAGCGGGTGTTCTCTGAAGGTTTTTCCCAAAGGGAACTCGACGCCTACCGGGAAAAGATCGCCGTGCTGAAGGCGATGGACGAGGAGCAAATTCCGCTGGTCCGCAACCAATTGAACGAGGTCCGCACGCTGATCGAAAGTTCGACCGGCGAGACGAAGGAGGAGGCCAAGGCCATCGAGTCGCAGCTTGTGACGATGCTGAACGATCACAAGCACCGGCTCTTGGAAGTCGGGGCGGCAGGGAGATTACTGATCTCCGGCGAACTGGAAGACGTGTTGCCACTTGAGGAGTCGGAGACGTTCGAGCAGGCGAATCCGATCTCGCCCAGCGGTGGCGTAAAGCTCGACCCGGTGAAGATCGACGCTCGGCACGACGCCCAGGTGAAGGCAGTGCTGATGGAAGGCCCGGTTGCGGTGATCGTGCTGGGCGGGGCGCATGACCTTTCGGCAAGCGTGCGTCGGTTCGGCGGGAATTGCGAATACCTGCGGGTGACAACGAAGCGGGTACGGGGAGGTTGTGGCTCAGAACTGATGGACAGGATTGCCCCGCCCAATTGACGGGCAAACAACAGATTGGGATCATAAGAGTCCCGGTTCGGCCAATTGCTGTTCTTCCTGGAGTACGAACGTGGATCGGAAGCGATTCCAAGAACCGTGCTTTGTAGCCGCAGCCCTGAGTTGCCTGCTGCTTATTGCGCTGCTCGCCACCCGACCAGGGACGCCATCGGAGTCCGAAGTTGCTGATCTTCTCGCACAGTTGAAGGAACTTCAGTCATCTTCCAAGGCTACCCAGGCTGGCCTCGAAGACCTGAAAGCCAGCATCGCACACCTGCCCGGAGCCGGAACACCTGCGCCCTCGGATGGTCCGTCGCAATTGAAGGAATTTGAAGAGGCACTTTCGATCAGCCAAACGCATTTGGACAAAGGGGACTTCGCACCTGCCTTCGATATGGTGATGGTGGCCTCTCGTCTCGCTCCTTCTGATCCACGTCTCTTCGATTTGGTCGTTCAATTCATCGAGAACGCTACGCAGAGCGAAGATGAAGACGTGATCGCACTGGCGGAAGACTTGCTTGACCGAGGCGATTCGTTGGTGCATTTCCAATCTCCCGGTAATGTCGATTCATCTCGAAAACGACTCACGACTCTTCGTCAGTCGTTCTTCAAGCCGACGCCTCAAACTGCACCCGCCGATTCCCTGGATTCAGTCCGCAATCTCTTGGCTGTTGCGGAGGATTCGTCCGTGCATTTGAGCGTGAGGTCACGAGCAGTGGAGCAGGCTCGCTCCGCATTAAGCGATGCGCAGTTGAGTCGGGCGATCTCGATAAACGAAAAGGTCGAGGTAGCCGACATCGACGAGATGCGAAAGCTCGACCATCAAATCGATAAGGCAGAAAAGCAGTGCATTACAGAACTGTACCTTCAGTCAAAGCCACGGATCGACAAGTGGCTAACAGCTACTTCAGCGGTGGCGACGGAAATCGACAACGCACCATCTAAAAATGTTCCTGATCTTTCAAAGAAAATCGCTGACCTGCTCACCCAAGGTTTCGAGCATTTGCAAGAATTGATGCCATACTCCAAATCCGGGGTTGAAGGGTCGCCTGAGTTTACTCATGCTGTAGAGAAACAGGTGAAGTTGCTCCAGCGACAAAAAACGTGGCTCTACAATCAGCAGACGCTCAGGCTCGTGCGGGAGATTGAGTCAAAAAAAGAATGGACGGCAGAAGACAAACTTCGGCATCTGGCTGAAGTTAGTGAGGAACTTCTTTCACCATACGTCCTTCGTCGCCATAATGAATTGTGGGACAATGTGTTTGAAAGTCTGCCAGATGAAGACAAGAAAGTGTGGGCCGTCAGGCTTCGCATTCTTCGGCTGAACGAGTAGGAGACGCAAGCTATGACAAGAGGACAACTGCTTTCGTCTCTCGCTTTCTTTCTGCTATTGGCGGTGCCACGCTCTACACAAGCAAACTCCTTCGCTGTAGCTGCAAGCCCGTTTATTGAGCATCCGGTGCATCACCCGATACACAGTCGCTCAGGGTCGGTATGGCGATCAAGAGTTGGTGCATGGGGGGAAAACCTTGCTGAAGAGTCACTGCGACTTCGTGGCTTTGATGAGATTCATGAGATCAAGAATGGCAGCAATAATGGGATCGACAGAATTGCGGTCAAGCGAGGGCCGAATGGAGAAATACTCGATGCCAAGTTTGTTGAAGTGAAGACGACTCGTTCTGCAAAGCCAAAACCTGGCAGGACTCGGTACGGCGGAACGCAAATGTCACGCAAATGGCTGGCGACCAATTTCACGAAAATGCGCAGTTCGGGCGATCCGACTCTGAAGAAATTGGCCTTGGAGATCAGCCGTTTTCGTAGGGCATCCGGGTTGCCCATTGAGTCCTTCGGGGAGATTGCCCATGTAAATACGAGGACCGGGAAGTTCACTGGTTACTCGGCAGATGGTCGGGCAGTGAAGTACAGCCAATCCATCGAAAGGCTTTTACGAAACGTCCAAGCTAAAGCTGGAACGCAGCAAGCTCGAAGTTGGGCAACTCGCACGCTGGCTCAATGGGATCACATTCGGGCGGCAAGAATGTCGAATTGGCTTGGAAAGAGTGCCGCTCAACAGAGCAGTAAGCTGATTCTTTCAAACTCAGGACGTGGACTTGCAGCGACACGAACGGCAGTCCTTCGCCAGTCTCGAAGTGCGATGGCAACAAAAGTTCTCCAGAGATCAGCCGGTCGAGTCGCAATTGTTGTTGCACTGGCTATGGATGCGAAGGAACTTTTTGACACAGAATACGCATATAGGACTGGTGCGATTTCGGTACGGCAGCGAAACGTGCAGTTGGTTTCAACTCTTGGCGGGATGGGAGGAGCTTTTGCCGGGGCATCGGCAGGAGGAGTGACCGGCGCATGGATTGGTGGCTTTGGTGGGCCATTTGCTTGGATTACGGTTCCAGCCGGTGGCTTCGTCGGAGCCGTTATTGGCGGGGTTGGGGGATATTTTGGCGGGTCAGCGATTGCTGGTTACGGTGCGACGGCGTGGTACAACTCCATCGACGCATCTGTAAGGGACAAATCTGAGATTGCTTGGCTAGGTGAAACGGGGCCTGGGCGATGAACAAAGGATTGCCACTTTTCAGATCACTCGCCTGCTGGACTATCGCCATCGCACTGGTCGGTGGGGGTTGTTCTTCTTCGGAGTCGGCATCAGAACCAAAGCCAGCGGAATCTTTACCATCGCCCTCATCTGAAAAGCCACCCAGGCCGCAGGCCGAAACAAAGCTCCCAGACCCAGACTGAAGGTGGTGCGTTGCAATTCATCGCATCAGAATTCCTTTTCAAATCACAGCCCGATAAAGCACCGGATCAAGCTGGCACAATTCCCGCAGCGACCCGTGCAGGATATAAAGTCGAGGCTCCCGCCCGAAGTCGAAAACCCGGAATAGATGAAACTGGTGCGGGATGTCCTCGGAGCAGCGGACCTCGTTGCCAGTGACGTAGAACGGGAAGAATTTGCCCAGGCCGGTCGTCTTGACCTCCAGCATTCGCTCCGAGTCGTCTGCGTCGTCGAAGGACAGGATGTCGAAGCCCAGGCCGTCGCCGATTTCCTGCGAGGCCCACAAAACCCGTTGGGCCAGATCGTCTCGGCCCGCAGCCTTCAGGCGGTAGCGTTCCAGGTCGAACACGAACTGCTCGCCCAGCTTGGCAAGATGGCGGTTGGCGGCGTCACGCTCGGCGAAGTCGATCTTCCGGGCTTTGCGTGACAGCCAAGGCTTGCTCGTGGTCGCCGGAGCGATGGTTTTGTCTGGTGGGTCTTCGATGATCTGGTCGAGGTTGGGCGAGGAGATCACCTTCCCCTGCGCCGGGTTGAGGGTCGGCGCTGCGGCCAACTTGTCCAGGAAACCGGGGTTCTGGTCGAGAAAGCTCTCGACCTCCGTGGCGAGAATCCCTTGGTAATTGCTGCGTGGCTTGTAGCCTTCGATGTACGGCAGGCCGAGTTCGACCAGCACGCCGCTGACGTTTTGGTGCTTGAACTCGATGGAACCCTCCGACCGCCCTTGGAGCTTCGGAGCCAGCGCCTTGCGGTGGTCCGATTTCTTGAATGGCTTGCCAAGGAGTTCGGCCTCCAGCATGTCGAAATAATCGGCGACGATCAGCCGGACTTCATCCCCGCTCCAATCCTTGTGCGGCGGCTTCTCTTCTTCGGACTCCTGGCCCTTGCGTACTACGGTGAAGCCGAGCTTCCGCAGGACGAAGTTGGCTTGACCTGGGGCCTCACCACCGCTGAATTCCTCTGGCTGGAGGATGCGCCCAATTGAGTACCGGCAGGCGAGGCCGACGACCGCTTTGGGAGCGTACCGCTTTCCGTCGTGGACGAGTTCGTACCCGGTTGGCTGGCCGAAGGGGTGGTCGATCCCGGCGTCCAAGTCCGCCAGCGTGCGGAGGACGTGTTCCTGCGTCAGACCTGCGGGAATCGACTGTGGCATGGGGGAAACGGTTCAGACTGTTTTATGGATTCCGACTTTAGAGAACGTGGCCCGACATTCTACCGACTGGCGAGCAGCTTCACCCGCCACAAATCCCGCAAGCCCTGCCTTCATTCGGCCCGCAGAGTCGCCCCTTCTTTGTCTTCTGGAAATGCTCACAGCGTTGATTGTGCCGCACGCCCGATGACGTATTGAGCCAGAACAACGCCTTTTCGCCGGTTGCCGGTTTCGTCGCTTCGGCCTGCGGCGTCCTTTGTCTAGCTCGGAACTCCCACGGAGAAAGAGGCTTGTCGTCGGCCCACAGCCCACGTCTTGCTTTCCGGGCCTGTTCCTCCAGCTTGGCGAGCCGCTGCTCATCGTTGTACCTTTTGAAATGCCAGGCCCAACCGTCCTCGACCAGCCTGGCGTTCACGTCCACGTCGCCAGCCACGATGACTCCGAGCGTGCGACCGTACCTGTCGGTGCCGGTCTTCTTCACGGTCACGGTCTTGCCGAAGACGAATTCCGACAAGGCTTGCTTCGCTTTGGTGCCGTAGCTCTGCTTTGCTTCCGGGGCGTCAATCCCTTCCAGTCGCACGGTGATCGTCTCCTTATTGACCAGCACCTTTACGGTATCGCCGTCAGTGACGCCGATCACCTTGCCGGTGAATTCCTCGACGACTTGTGGCGGTGCGGCGAGGAGAAGTCCGGCAATGAGTAGGATGACTACGGCAGGAAGATAGCGAATGGGTCGAGTCATCATGGAGCCTTCCAGTGGTCGTGGCAGACGAACGGCTCGATTATATCAACAGGTGCTTGCCTGTTCCGCCCGCCGAGATCAGCCCTCCCGCCGTCGCCGAATCCTTCAAAGAAAAAAACACCCGTCCCTGCACCACACTCACCCGGCCACTGGAGTCCCGCCGAGGATTTTTTCAGCCGAGTTTCGGAGATTGTTATTCTGAAGTACGTCCTCGGTCGAACTCAACGTCCACCACCACGTCGAAGCTATCGGCGTGAGCCGGGTCCGCAGATTCCGGGTCGAGATCGAACTCGTCCATCACGCTGACCGACGCCCACACCATCTTCAGGTCGGGGAGGCCGCTGTTCCTGTCCGTGAGCAGGTTCATTACGATCCTGCGCACGCTCCTCGGCGCTCGATCCAATCCGGCAACGAACAGCACTTCGACCGCCCCATCAGCGAAAACCTGCTCAACGCTCGGCACCTCAGCCACGACTGCACGCCACCGAAGGCCCGACTGCTCGAACGCCGACATCACGTCCGAGCTAATGCGGACGCTCGGCCCGCATCGGAACAACACGTTCAATCGTCGGCTGATCCACCACGACATCTTTTCTTCGACCGATAGAACGGGCATTGCAGTATCTCGACGACGTTTCCATTATGACCATACTTCTGGCTCACGATTCGACTCATTCACCCGAAGAAAGCAACCCCGATGGAACCACGCATCAGCCTCATCACGCTTGGCGTCGAAGACCTCGGACGGTCGCTGCGGTTCTACCAAGACGGCCTCGGCCTGCCGACAACCTGGGGAACAGACAAGGGGGTGGTCTTCTTCCAGACCCAAGGCGTCTGCCTGGCTTTGTACCCGTTCAGCGACTTGGCGAAGGACGTAGGGCTGGAGCCTGGCATTGAGCGGCCAAGGTTCAGCGGAATCACGCTCGCTCACAATGTCCGTCAGCGGGACGATGTGGATCGTCTTCTTCAGCATGCGGAAGCGGCGGGGGCAAAGATTGAGAAACCAGCGCAGGACACGTTCTGGGGCGGCTACGCCGGGTACTTCTCCGACCTGGACGGCTATTTGTGGGAAGTGGCCTGGGGTGCGTTCGAGTTCCGTGAAGATGGCAGCCTGATTATTCCTTGAGTTTGAGGCCGCTAATGCCCATCTCCATCCGTCCCGAATCCCCCGCCGACCTCGAAGCCATCCGACAGGTACACCGACTCGCCTTCGGTCAGGACGAGGAAGCCCGGCTCGTGGACGCTCTGCGGGACGGTGGCTACGTCCAGGTCTCGCTGGTCGCTGAGCGGGATGAGCAGATCGTCGCCCATGTCCTTTTCAGCGACCTTCCGATCATCACCGACAGCGGCACGGTTCCGGCGCTGGCCCTGGCTCCGATGGCCGTCGTGCCGAAATTCCAGCGCCAGGGAATCGGCTCCGAATTGGTCCGCCGTGGCCTCAACGTATGCCGAGAACAAGGCCACCGAATCGTGATCGTCCTCGGCCACCCGGACTTCTATCCACGCTTCGGCTTTTCGTCGGACCTGGCCCAACCGCTTCAGTCGCCGTTCTCCGGCGAAGCATGGATGGCGTTGGAGTTGGTGCCGGGAGCGCTCGATGGAGTGGCCGGACATGTAGAGTATCCGCCGCCGTTTGGGGTTTTCGAGTGAGGCGGTGGCAATTGCCAGAATTGCTGCCCCTCGCTTGTGGTAGTAAACTGTGGAGCATCAAGAACAAAGGAACTCTGCTGGGAGGATGCGGGAGATTTCACTCTGACCTCGTGAGGGGGCGGCATGGCGACTGATGCAGACGTAAGGGCGGCGGAAATCGTTCGGTATCCGATTGACCTCTCGCTGCCGGATGGCCCGCCCGCATTCCTGGCCGACGCCGCCGAAGCCGTCAGGCAGGAATACCGCAATTCGGTCAAGTGGAAACGCCTGCGCTGCCGAGCCGTGTCGCCCGTCGTCGAAAAGGACGGAGAAGCGATCTTCGTCCTGGAGATCGGCCAGTCGATTGAGTTCGATTGGACCTGGGAAGGATCGGTGGCATTCCGCCCCGGCGACATCGACTCCTTCGAGGGAAACGGTTACGCATCCAACGGCTTCTTCGGCCCCAAGGACGAGACCGAAGCGGGAGCTTGGTCGGGCGAAGTTGTTGAGGTCGATGAGGTCAATGGCCGCATCTTTGTCTGGGTCAGCGATCCTGATTGTCCACCCACGACCGGCTCGTTTTACGTCCGCCCGTTCGAGTTCCTGGCGTTCCTGCATTCCATCTACTGCGATCCCGCCAACGCCGAACTGCGAGAGTTATTTCCGGCGAGACTCAACGCCTGCCGTGGCGAGATTCACCCACCGACCGCTGCACCTGGCCAGCCCAGCTTGCCGCAACTTCAGGGCGTTTGGGATCATCAATGGGGCGTCCTCTGGGGGCCACCCGGCACGGGCAAGACCTACACCATCGGCCAGCAGATTGCCGCTTGCCTGGACGATCCCAGCGAGCGCATCCTGATTGTCTCGACGACCAACAAGGCCACGGACGAAGCCGCCCTTTCCTGTGGCCGAGCCGCACGAGATCGAGGTCTGAGCGCCATCTCGGACGGAAAAGTTCTCCGCATCGGGAAAAGCGCCCATTACGAGATGTTCGAGGAGCAAGGCTTTCTCGAACTGCTCAAAGGCACCGAGACCGACCTGCTGCATCAGATCGGTGTGCTGACGAAGCAGTTGCACAAGGCTTCGACGCACGAAGAAAAAGCGGTCCTGCGCCAGCGGATTCAGGCGTTTCGCCGCCAGATGAAGGATGCGTCTTTCAACATCTTCACTTCGGAAGACGTGAAGGTGGTCCTGGCTACATCCTTCAAGGCGATCACGCTGCTCAACGACGGCGACATTCGCTCGGCGGTCTGCGAAGGGTCGGCCCCCTTCACGACCGTCATCATCGACGAAGCCGGATTGATCTCTCGTGCAACGGCGGCGGCGTTGTCATTGCTCGCCAGCCGCCGTGTCGTTTTGACCGGCGATCCCAAACAATTGGCCCCCATCAGCAAGATCAGCCGGATTTTGCCGACGAACCAGGCGACGTGGCTGGCGAGCAGCGGCCTGAATCATCTGCGGAGCTTCGAGATTTCGCATCCAGCGATCCACCTGCTGAAAGAGCAGCACCGGATGCACCCGCATGTCAGTGCAGTCGTTTCGGCTTACCAGTACGACAACCGGCTCCTCAACGGCTCGACGGTGAGGGATCGCAAGACGCCGGTTCCCAAGCTGATCGAGGGACAGCCGAGAGCATTGTGGTATGTGCTGGATGAGGATGGCGACGACCTTCCGTCCATTCGAGCGGAACGAGGCCCTGGGAACCGAAGCTGGTATCGTCCCAAGACCCGTAGCGTTCTGAAGAAGTTCTTCGGCGACGAGTCGATGCGAAAGGCCAAGGGGCTTTTCATCAGCCCGTTCGTGGCACAAGCGAGAGATATTCGCAACTATTTGGCCGAGGAAAACCTGGAATCCTGGTCGGCTGCCACCGTTCACAGCCAGCAGGGAACGGAGGCGGACATCGTGGTGTTCGACACGGTGAACGCCGGAAGCTGTGGCTGGCCTTATGACGAATGGAAGCGGCTGGTCAATGTAGGGTTAAGCCGAGCGAAGGAGTTCGTCCTTCTGCTTGCCAGCCGCTCCGAGATGCGGGAGCCGTATCTGAAGCAACTGACCTTCGACCTGGCTCCCCGCATCATCAAGTGGTCGGGAAATGCGTACAAGTTCGTCGAAGTTCCCGCCGAAGTCGAGTACGAGATTCCAGACGAGATTGCAGAGAATCCCGACCTGATCGGCAACCAACTCGAAAAGCGGAAACTGCTCCGGCCTGTCCTCAGCTTCGAGCAGCAACGTCTCTGCGACCTGAAGCTGGACGGAAAACCTCGGCTGGTGCGAGGCGTTGCTGGAAGTGGCAAGACCGTCGTGCTGGCGCATTGGCTGCTGAGGACGATGCAGCGATTGAACGGCCACACAGACGCCAAGTTGTGGGCGGTCTATGCGAATCGGTCGCTGCAAAAGCTGATCTCGGACACCATCGAAGAGGCATGGAAGGCGGAAGGGAATGGGCAGCCATTTCCGTGGGGGCGAGTCGAACTCTGCCACATCAAGGATTTGTTGAATCTCCTGCGGCCTCAGATCGGATTAAGGCGAATGGGGCATAAAGAGTTTGATTACGACCAAGCGGCACTTGAATATCTCCACCGCAGGCCCGCCGACGAGGTCGCCCCGGTGTGCCATGCGATGTTCATTGACGAAGCTCAGGACATGGGGCCGAACACGTTGAAGCTGCTGTCGGCGTTGGTGAAGCAAACCGACGAAGATGACCCGAACAGCCGGTCGGTGAACATCTTCTACGACAATGCCCAGAACGTCTACGGGCGTTCGACTCCCAAGTGGTCGGAGCTTGGCCTCGATATGCGGGGCCGTTCGTCCGTCATGAAGGAGAGCTTCCGTTCAACCAGGCCCATCACCGAATTCGCTTTGAACGTGTTGTACCGCTTGCAGCAGCCTGAGTCGGACACTGACCACAAGGAGCTTGTGGAGCGAGGCTTGATCGAAAAGACGCAACGGAACGCCAAGGACTGGTGGAACGTCAGATTCAATCAGGTGGACGGGCCACAGCCGATCTTCCGCAGGTTCACCGATCTTGACCAGGAATTCGATTCCATTGGCGATCAGATCGTCTCGTGGATTGAGAAGGAGGGCGTCAAGCCGAGCGACATCTGCGTGATTTACAACAACCAGCGGGTCGCCTGGAGGATGAAGCAGCACGTCGAGCCAAAGCTCAACGCAATCGGCGTGCAGCTTGTCGTTGAAACCGGGCAGGCATTTTCTCGTGATCCCCGTAGCGTGACCGTCACGACATCCCATTCGTTCAAGGGTTATGACGCCGAGGTTGTCGTGATTCCCGGCGTCGATCAGTTCGTGGCAAAGGACACGGGCATCCTGGCAAACAATCTGTATGTGGCGATGACACGGGCAAGGTCGATCCTCGCCATCTACGGCTTGCGGAGGGCGAGCGTCCACGAAGCACAGATCATGTCGGTGCTTCAGGAGTGTCTGGAACTGCTGGTAGACCGGGCCGACGTGGACAAGGAGATCAGCAACATCGACGAGTTCGAGGATGTCGTCGAACGCATCGGCCAGAGCTATAGGTCGTGGCTCGAAAACCTTTGGAAGAAGCACTGGATCGAACAGGAGCCGATTCTCGCAGAGGGAGGCGAGATTGTGGCTGAACCTGTATTCTGGTTCCAAGACGATCAACGCACATTTGCCTGCTTTGGGAGTGATCCACCGGGCAAGTCCACGCAGTTCCGGCTGGAGGATGCCGGAATTCAGATCATCCGGCCTGGAGATGAGATCAATTGAGGCGAAGAGCCGCTGCTTCCCGTGTCTTCGTTGCGGCGATTTTCTCCAATGCGCCGCCTCCACGCCTCAATATAACCTTCCGCCCACCGGCACATCTCGGTCGGGCCGCAGCAGGACCACATTGCCGTTCTCATCCGGCACGCCCAGCGTCAGCACTTCCGACTGATGTTTTCCAATCTGCCGGGGCGGAAAATTCACGACGGCAAGAACCTGCCTGCCGATCAATTCCGGCCCCTCGTAGTTCGGGGCCAGCTTCGCCAGGGATTTCTTCGTGCCGAAGTCCGGGCCGAAGTCGATCATCAGGATGTGCGTCGAGTATTTGCCTTCCGGGAAGGGCTGCACGTCGATCACCCGCCCCACCCGGATGTCGAGCTTCTGAAAGTCGTCGAATGTGGCCGTTCCACTTGGTTCGTTCATGGCACCACCCGGTCCTCATTTTCAATCATGATGCGGCAACCTGATTTCGATCCCGTACTTTGGCGCAATCTCCAGCAGCTTCTCGATCTCTTCGTTTGTCGGCGGCAAGGCGGTCGTTGCTCCCTCAGTCAACGGCACGCCGAACTCAAAGAACATCTGCTCCAGACCGGCAGGAGCCACTGAGATGAGCATCTTCGCCGGTTGATCGCTCTCGTTCTTGAAGCTGTGCGGCGTGCCGACCGGCATATTGGCGAACTCTCCAGCCTTTGCGACAATCCGCTCGTCGCCAACCTGGAACGTGATCTCGCCTTCGAGGATGTAGAAGCCCTCTTCCTCCCGGCTGTGGACGTGCCGGGGTGGACCGCCGCCCGGAGGCACAATCGCTTCCCACATGGCGTATTTGCCGTCCGTGTCGTCGCCAGTCGCCAGGAAGCGGTATACGTCGCCCACGACGGCGATGGTGCGGCCCTCACCAGGTTTTCGGATGATTGGCGTCATTTGCAGTTTGATCCTTCTACTTCGCAGGCAGCGTCTTCACGAATCTCGTCGCCCGGTCGATCCATTCCTTCAACTGGTCATCATCCTCGACACCCTCTGGCTCGACCATGACCCAGCCCTTCATCGGCTTGCCGGTGATGTCAAATTCCCTGACGTGCGATTCCAGCAGCGCCTCTTCGCCACGCTCTGGGCCGAGCCGGACGATGAGCGAGTCCTTCCAGACGCCGACCAGCATGTTCCCATTCAGCAGGAAGCCAATCCCGCCGAACATCTTCTTCTCTTCAATGTTCTTTCGCCGAGCCAGTCGGCAGCGGATTCGGTCGGCAAGGGATTGGCTGAAGGCCATTTACTGCTCCTTCAGTTCTTACTGGCCGCAATCTCTTTGAGAGCCGACCGCAGTTCCAGCGGGTAATCCGTCAGGATGGCGTCGATACCTGCCTCGGTCGCCTGCCGCCAGTTGTCGGGTAGGTTGCCACTGACGGTTGCCCCAGCGATGAAGCTGCGTTTCTTGGCCCGCTGCACGGCCTCGATCTGCTCTTTCGATGGCAGGAACCGAAAGTAGACCCAATCAGCGTTGGAAGCGGCCAATGCCTCAGAAAACTCATTGGCATTGTTGGCAACGGCAGCAGTGCGGGCCTTCATTGAGGCTCGTTTGAGTTGGCTCTGCACCTGCGGCTCCGAAATGGTCGTCCCGATGAACAACAGCCGGTCCAAGACCTCGTGCTTTTCGGCCAGCCGCACAACCTCATTCTCGACGCCAGCGGCCTTGAGATCGGCTGCCACCAAGATGTCATGCTGGCGGAACTCGGCCACCATCTTCAGGACTTCCTCCACGGTCGGCACCTTCTCACCGGCGAACTTCGGATCGAACCAACTGCCAGCGTCGAGTCGGCGGATTTCCTCCAGCGTCAGGTCCGAGACCTTGCCCTTGCCGTTGGTGGTCCGATCCACGGTGTTATCGTGAATGCAGACGAGTTGGCCGTCCTTTGTCTTCTGCACGTCGAACTCGAAGCCAAGCCGAAGTTCGAGACACGCCCGAAAGTTCGCCAGGGTGTTTTCAGGTGCGTGGCGCAACAGGCCCCGGTGAGCGACGATCAAGGGCTGAGGTTCGGCGGCGTCGGCGTTGGAAAGAACGGCAGCGAGGCAAATAAAAAGTAGCAGGCATCTGCGAAGTACAGTCATGGCGAATTGCTCATTCCTATCGTTGTATTCCGTGGACCACTTGCTCGTCCGCATCCAGCGATTACGGGCCATCCTTGGCTCTACTCCTACTTGTGCAAATACCCGGCCCGGCTCCAAAACCGCAGTTCGTGCGGCGACCAGATGGAACCGGCGAACTCCAACACAGCCATTCCATCAAAGCAGGGAAACTCCATCAAGGCGAACGCCGGATGCGTCAATTGCTCACGAGGGATGCCCTCGTAGAACGACCGGATGTGGCCCTCAACGGCTCCTCGCTGCTCCAACTCCTCTTTAATGAATGCGGTCAGCACATTGGTCGGCGGCCCGGCTCCCTCGAACTCCTCCCACACCAGCCTCTCGTCCTCGCTGGTTCGAGCGGCTGCATTGTCGGTCACGGCACGGATACAGCGGAAGTAGCCGTCCTCGACGGGGCGAGTCGTGAATGCCTGCTGGTAGAACAGCGGACGGTCGGACGGCCACTCCAGCCGAGCGAGCCAATCCGTAATGACGCTTTCCGCTCGCTTTGAACTCGGATGGAAAAGCCACGACCGAATGAGAAGAAGGTTTTCCCGATGCAGGCGAACCGGCGCTGTCGCCTCGGCATCCAGACCGTGATATTTCGCAGCCCATCGCAATGCTCGGCTCGACCAAGCGATGGTTTTCGGGTCGTCGGAGGAAGCCGTCTGATCGGCGGTCAGATCAACATCAAAGCCACGGAGCAGCAGCGTATCCCGCCCTGAGTCAAGCAGCCTTTCGACCTGCAACCCCTTCAACTCGTCGGGAATTTGCCACGGCTGCTCGTGGAAGGTGAATTCCCGGTCTTCGCTCGTGCCTTGCTTCGGCGGTGCGGGAGCAGTCAGCGCCTCCCAAAGTTCTGAAAGAAACCGCAGCATGTGATTATTGCCCTCCCGCCTTCTCCACCGCCCTCAACATCTCCCGCAACGGCTCCGGGTCCGCCAGCCGGTGATCCGTGCCGACCTCGACCAGCGCCGAGACGGGCAGGCCGCTGTTTTCAGCTACGCCGACTTTTTGTTCGCCACGGCCTTCGCTGCACGTCGAGATTCGAGGAGCTTTTGGTACTGTCCCGGCTTCTTCATTTCCTCCATCAGGAACGTGACCCACTTCTCGGTGTAAACGTAATCCTTGTGTGCGAAGTCGTATTGGCACATTTCAACCTTCGTCTTCTCAGGGTGCGGGTCGCCTTTCTTCGGCCTGATCTTGTAGAACTCGCAGGCCAGAGCGTGATGATAGCTGGCATTGAAGCATCGGTCTTTCCCGCAGGCAGCTTTCACCACCGGCTCCACCCGCTTGCACACATCACCGGCCTTGAGGCGACCAGCATTGACCACATGAGACACAGAAGGCTTGATGATCGCCGCAAGTTTTTCGTACTGTGCCATGTCCTCCGGCTTGGTGGGATCAAACTTGACGAACTCAACGGCAAGCTCGGTCTGCCCTTGAGAATTTGCGACCTTCGGGATCAGGAAGACCTTGAAGCTGTAATGCTGATCGGAGTCGATCTCAGGGGCCAATAGCGAACGGAACGTCTCGATGTACTTCTTGATGTCGGCCCGTAGCGGCTTGTGCAATTCGGAGATCGCCTTTCCCTGCTGTTCACTCCTGAGCCGTGAGAACTGGATTGCCAGACTCAGGCACTCGGAGAGGCAGTGCTTTGCGCCAAACTCCTTGAGAAGTACGTCCTCGAAATTGAAAAGACACGCCTGGCATTCGCCGAAAATGTGGTTGTCCAGTTCGGGCATTGAGCGATGCTCGATCTTGTTTCTCAAGCCCACGAGAAAGCGAAGGTTCTCGGTAATCGGGTTGGTTTGGCCGGGAAAGTATTTCTCGATGCAGGTTGCCAACTCCCACGCCTTGTAATCACCATCAACCTTCTTGAAGCGTTTCGAGTTCTCTGCCTCTCGGTAGAATGGCTTCACCTTGCGTTTGAAGTAAATCGCATGGAAGAGGCTCGTCCAGGCGATGCACATCAGGACGATGTAGCTGCCTGACCGGAAACGAGTTCCACAGCGGTTGTAGCAATCTACTGCGGCGACGGCGGATTCCTTGGCCTTTTCCAAGTGGACCGCCACATCTTTTGGCAAGCCCCTGGGCATTAGTGTTTTCCTCGTCGAATCGAATATTGGTCAATGCGGAAGGCTCCATCCACATCCTCGCCAGCAGGTAGTGGGGCGATTTCGCCAGAGCCGTTGTTCCTTACGACGGAATTCCGGTGCTTCAGCAGACCGGGGCCGATCTACGGGCGATTTCATCTTCGTAGGCGGTGGGGATCGTCACGGCCCTGCATCATCTGGTTGTTGGTCGGTTCATCTCTCCGGCGACGTTCCACCCAGCGGCAGGAGCGGACGCCGCATCTCCCTCTCAGGCAGGGAGTTGCGCTTCGCACCCTGCCTCTGTCGGGTCAGGGGCAATTTGGCGATCCAAAGGGGATCGAAACTGCCGCCACGCCGCTCGCCGGGCTGAATGCACTGTAATACCAAACAATGAAAAGACTTGCAATCGCCGTGAGTCCTGGTACACTGCTCGGATCGCCTGAAGCAAATGGAAGCCGCAGGCGTCCGTCCAGCTAATCGGGGCGACCGAATGGCGTGTGCTGTCACATGGGAAACGGATATGCGATACCAGGCCGACCTCACGGCAGGGGCGCTCAAGGTGCCGGAAAGCCGGGTCGTGGCCGACCTGCTCTTACGGGGCGTCGATAAGGCAGGCTGGAAGAAGGCGCTGTACGAGGAGAACGTCCTTCAGTCCCGAAGTCCCATGACGGCCAAGCGGTTTCGCACCCTGATCCGGGGGCGGTTGGAAACAATGGACGCCGATCTTTGGCGGCTGGTTCGGGACGGCACCGGCGATGTCGCCACGCACGCTTGCCTGGCGGCGGCGGTCAAGCACAGCCCGCTCCTTGGCGACTTCCTCGATCTGGTCGTGCGTGAGCAGTACAAGCTCTATGCCGCCACCCTGTCGGCCAAGCTCTGGGACGACTATCTCCAGGACTGCCGGGGGCGTGACCCCGACATGCCGCAGTGGAGCGAATCGACTAGCAGGCGGCTCAAGTCGTCGGTGTTCCAAATACTCGCCGAGGCGGGCTACATCGAAAGCACCCGCTCGCTCAAGCTCCAGACGGTTCACATCGCCGGGCCGGTGCTGAGTTACCTGGAGCAGCATGACGAGCAATATGTCCTTCGCTGCATCCAGGTGGGGCCATGACCGATTCACTCACCGAGCGGCTGAACGAGATTCTGCCGAAGATCACGTCCGATGACTTCCTCGCCGGGCGGGGCATCGGCAACGAGATCGCCTTCTATATCTTCGACTACCCGCCCGAACACGAACTCCGGGTCCGGGAACACGTCCAGTTCCTCTTGGACCAGATGCCCAAGGTGAAGCCGGGCCTGCGGGTGGTCCACGTCAATCTGCTCCAATTCGTCGTCGATCACCTGCGCAGCCGCAAGCTGCTGGACAAGACCTTCGAGCTTCAGAAGCAAAAGGGCGATGCCTTCGTCCTCAAGCATCTGGAAAAAATCCTGCACCCAGAGAAGCTGGCCCCGCTGTTCGCCGAGCAGGTGCAGCCGGACGACCAAGACCTGGTGCTGGTGACCGGCGTGGGGAGCGTCTGGCCGCTGTTGCGGACGCACTCCCTGTTGAGCAACCTGCATCCGGTGATGGGCAAGACGCCGCTGGTGATGTTCTATCCGGGCCGGTACGACGGCCAGTTGCTCAAGCTGTTCGGCAAGGTCAAGAACCAGCACTACTACCGAGCCTTCAAGCTGATCCCATGAGGCCGACCATGCAAGTCAAAGACCTGTTCGTGCGAGACATCTTCCGGCCCATCAACGGCGTCGTGAAGGCCGACCAGCTTGACGAAAATTCCGTCTGGCAGGAGTTGGACGAGTTCGTAGTCACCAAGGAACTCGACCAGCACCTTCGCAAATTCTTCGGCTGGTATTTGGAATCCATTGACGAAGGCAAACGCCCCAACCCGGCTGGCAAGATGGGCGTTTGGCTCTCCGGCTTCTTCGGCTCCGGTAAGTCGCACTTCCTCAAGGTGCTGTCGTATCTGCTGAAGAACGCCTCGCACGCCCACAACGGCCAGACCAAGCAGGCGGTCGAGTTCTTCGAGAGCAAGGTGCAAGACGCCATGCTCTTCGGCGACATCAAGCGGGCGGTGGCGGCGGACACCGACGTAATCCTGTTCAACATCGACAGCAAGGCCGAGGCCAAGGCGGGGCGTGAGGCGATCCTGGCCGTGTTCCTCAAGGTGCTGAACGAGATGCAGGGCTACAGCCCCGATCACCCGCACATCGCCCACATGGAGCGGTATCTGGAAAGCAAGAGCAAGCTCGACACGTTCAAGCAAGCCTTCGAGCAGGCCAGCGGCAGCCGGTGGGAGGACGAGCGGGACGCCTACGAGTTCCACCACGACCAGGTGATTCAGGCGTGGTGCCAGGCGACCGGCCAGAGCGAAACGGCAGCGGAAAAATGGATCGACAAGGCCGAGGAGAACTTCTCGCTCACCGTCGAAAACTTCTGCAAGTGGGTCAAGGAATACCTCGACTCCCAGGGGCCGGATCGTCGGATCATCTTCCTGGTCGATGAAGTCGGCCAGTTCATCGGCAGCGACGGCCACCTGATGCTCAACCTTCAGACCATCACCGAAGGTCTGGGGACAGCCTGCCAGCGCCGGGCGTGGGTCGTGGTCACGTCCCAGGAAGACATGGAGACCGTGCTGGGGGAACTCAACAAGAGCAAGCGGAACGACTTCTCCAAGATTCAGGGCCGGTTCTTCCCGCCGCTTTCGCTTTCCAGCGCCAACGTCGATGAAGTCATTCAGGACCGCCTGCTGGCGAAGGATGAAGGTGTCGTCGAAGACCTGGAAACGCTGTTCCAGGAGAAGGGGGACATCCTCAAGCACCAACTCACCTTCTCCAACGTCGGCATGACCCTGAAGAACTTCCAGGGCGTGGACGACTTCGTGAAGAACTACCCGTTCGCCCCGTACCAGTTCCAACTGGTGCAGCGCATCTTTGAGGAAATCCGCAAGAAGGGGGTCACCGGGGCGCACCTGTCCCGTGGCGAGCGGTCCATCCTCGACGCCTTCCAGGGAGCCGCCCAGCAGGTCGCCACCAGTGGCGTGGGCGTGCTGGTGCCGCTGTATCGCTTCTATCCGTCCATCGAAGGCTTTCTCGATACGCTGGTCAAAAAGACCATCGAGCAGGCCAGCAGCAATCCCAGCCTGGTGCAGCCCATCGACGCCCAGGTGCTTCAGACGCTTTTCCTCATCCGGTACGTCGATGAGATCAAAGGCAACGTCGATAACCTGGTCACCCTGTTCCTGGACCAGATCGACGCCGACCGCCTGGCCCTGCGGCGCAAGATCGAAGAAAGCCTTCAGCGGCTCGAACGGGAAACGCTCATCAGTCGCAGCGGCGACAATTACTCGTTCCTCACCAACGAGGAACGGGACATCAACCGGGAGATCAAGAACGTCGAGCTTTCCGGCCACGAAGAGGCCGACGTGCTGGGCGAAATCATCTTCGGCGACGTGCTGAAAGGCCAGACCAAGCACCGCTTCGCCGCCAACAAGATGGATTTCCCCTTCAACCGCCTGTGCGATCTGTACCCGGTCGGCAGGAAAACGGAAGGCAGCCTGGTCGTCTCGGCCATCACTCCGCTGGCCGACGAGTACGGCATGTACCGGGACGAAAAGTGCATCCTGGAAAGCACCCAGGAGGGCGGGCAAGTCCTGATCCGGCTGGACGATAGCGAACAACTCGGTCGGGAAGTGCGGACGTACAAGCAGACCGAAAAGTATCTCAAGACGAAGGACGACGGCACGCTCGCCCCGACCGCCAAGCGCATCCACCGGGACTTGGCCGAGGACAACCGCCAACGCCGGGAGCGGCTGACGACGATCCTCAAGGACATGCTGGTGGAGGCCAGCTACTTCGTCGCCGGGCAACGGTTTGAGGTCAAATCCTCGGCTCCGATGGCGGCGCTCGATGAGGCTCTGGAATACCTCATCACCAACACCTTCACGAAGATGAGCTACCTGAAGCGGCTTAACGAGAATCCGCAGAAGGAAATCCAGGCCATCCTCCGCAGCAACGACATCGGCCAGCAGACGCTCGCCCTCACGGTCGAGGAAGGCAATCCGCAGGCCATCGCCGAGGTCCGCAGCTACATCGAACTGGCGACCAAGGCCAACCGGCCCATCGTGCTGTACGACATGATCGAGCGGTTCGCCCAACGGCCTTACGGCTGGCCTGACCAGGAAGTGTTGCTGCTGGTCGCCCGGCTGCTGGTTCTTCAGGAAATCCAACTTATCTCAGGCGGTGCGCCGATGCCGTTGGACAAGGTGTTCGATGCCGTCAGCACGTCGGCCAAATGGCGGAAGATCACCGTCCTCAAGCGAAAAACAACCGACCCCAAGGCGATCCAGGCGGCCCGCAACCTCGGCAAGCAGGTCTTCTCCGAGATGGGGCCGGACGGTGAGGACGCACTGTTCACGTTCCTGCAAACGAAGCTGCGGGTCTGGGAAACCTGCCTCAACCAATACAAACCGCTGGCCGAGACCGGCAAGTATCCGGGCCGGGAGGAGGTCGGCGAGGGCCTGACGCTCATCAAGGCGCTTTTGGCCTGCGACGAGAGCTACAAGTTCATCGAACGCTTCAACGAGCGGAAGGACGACCTGCTCGACCTGTCCGACCACTACCACGACCTGGAGCATTTCTACGAACACCAGCGGGCCACCTGGGACAAGCTCCGCACGGCTTGCGACCGCTTCCAACTCAACCGGCTGGAACTGGAGCGAGACGAGAAGGCAGGCCCGGCCCTGAAAAGGATGCAGGAGATTCTGGCCGCACCGAGTCCTTACAGTCTGGTCAAGGACGCCGACGATCTGATCGCCACGGTCGATGCCGTGAACAAGGGGCTGATCTCCGCACGCCAGGCCGAAGCCCTGGCACACATCGACAAGCTCATCGGGCAGGTCCAGTCCGAACTCGACACGGCCAAGAGCGAAGAGAAGCTGAAGTCAGCCTGCTTGGGTCCGCTGCAAACGCTCCGCAGACAGGTGGAGAGCCACGACAGCTTGGCCCACATCACGCAGGCCGAGCAAGAAGCCGAGCGTGCCTTTGACGCCGCCCTCACCCGGATCGAGGACGCCGCCAAGAAACCGGCCCCGCAACCTGCCGGGGGCGGCACGGCCACCGATCCGCAGCCGGTGGTCAAACCACGCCGGACGATCCGCCCGGCTGATTTGGTGAAGACCACCTACCTGGAAACCGAGGATGACGTGGACGGCTTCCTCGACGTTCTAAAGAACCAACTGCACGACGCCATCGCCAAGGGCGAACGAATTCAGATTCGGTAACGGACATGGTGTTTGAAGTCACGAAAGAACAACTGATTACGCTGCAACGGCGGGCCACTCCACCCCATGTCGTCATCTTGGGGGCTGGAGCGAGTCTGGCTGCGTTCCCGACCGGAGATCGGAACGGTCGGCGGTTGCCGCTGATGAAGAACATCGTCGAGGTCATAGGTTTGCAGGATGAAGTTCGGGACACCTATCCCGATCTGCACGATGATTTTGAGGCCCTTTACAGCCGCCTGTTTTCGGACGACCCGAAGGCAGAGATCGTTCGCAAGATCGAACTGCGAATCGAGGAGTATTTCAGCAAGCTGGAGTTGCCGAATCACCCCACGCTCTACGACCTCCTCTTGCTGTCGCTTCGGGAAAAGGATGCCGTCTTCACGTTCAATTGGGACTCCTTCCTATTCGATGCTCACAAGCGTCTCAAAGATATTGCCCCGCTTCCGAGCATCTACCATCTGCACGGAAACGTCAGAGTCGGCATCTGCGCTGATTGTGGAAACTCCGGCGAGCGGGGTCAGCCTTGCCCCGCCTGCGGCAATGCGTTGAATCCGACCCGCCTGCTCTATCCAGTCGAACAGAAGAATTACGCAGAGGATACCTTCATCGAAAGCCAATGGAAGCTGGTCGAACAGAAGTTGAGCGAAGCGTGGTATGTCACGATCTTCGGCTACTCCGCTCCGAAAACCGATCAGGAAGCCATCCGGCTCTTTACGAACGCTTGGAAAGGCGCAGGCGAAGACAAGAGGTTGATCGAGCGAGTCGAGATCATCGACATCCGTAACCAGTCTGAATTGTTCAACCAGTGGTGGGACTTCGCCCACTTCGATCACATTGACGTTCGCCGCAGCTTCTTCGAGTCTTACCTTGCGAATTACCCTCGCCGCACTTGCGAAGCTCATGGATATAGGGGCATCGAAGGGAAGTTCGTGGAGCCAATCCCGTGGCCCGGCAACCTCGAAGGTTTGAAGAACAGCGTGGCGGAATTGGCAGCATACGAGAGAGATTCATGAACCGCAGCATCCTCAAAAACTACGCTCCCCAGGCTCGCCGAGACTTCATCCAGGCGATCACGGATCGTGCCTCTTTCTACGGCCTGACCGAGAAGAAGACCGAGCCGGTGACGTTCCAAGGGGACGTTGCGCTCATCGGTGGTCGCCCTTTTCCCAAGAAGGTTGGCGAGCAGCGGAAGCGGCTGGAGGAGCGGATCGCCCGGCAGGGCTTTGAGCAAACGATTGAGGCGGTGGCCTACACCTGGTTCAACCGGCTGGTCGCCATCCGGTTCATGGAGCTTCACGAGTACCTGGAACACGGCTACCGGGTGTTGAGCCATCCTGAAGGCAAGCCCACGCCCGAAATCCTGGAGCAAGCCGAACACGTCGATCTGCCGGGCGTCGATCCGCAGCAGGTGATCGACCTCAAGCTCGCCGGGGACAAGGATGCCGAGCTTTACCGGATGCTGCTCATCGCTCAGTGCAACGCCCTGCACCGGGCCATGCCGTTTCTATTCGAGCGCATCGACGACGAGACGGAACTCTTGCTGCCGGACAACCTGCTCCATTCCGACTCGCTGATCCGCACGCTGGTCAGCGAAATCCCGGAGGGGGACTGGCAGGAAGTCGAGATTATCGGCTGGCTGTACCAGTTCTACATCTCGGAAAAGAAGGATGAAGTAATCGGCAAGGTGGTCAAGAGCGAGGACATCCCCGCCGCCACCCAGCTTTTCACGCCCAACTGGATCGTCAAATACCTGGTGCAAAACAGCCTGGGACGGCAGTGGGTGGCCGTCTATCCCGACTCCCCGCTCAAAGGGCAGATGGAGTATTACATCGAGCCTGCCGAGCAGACGCCCGAAGTCCAGGAGCAGTTGAAGGCGATCACGCCAACCAGCCTCAACCCGGAAGAACTGACGCTGCTCGATCCGGCCTGCGGCTCCGGCCACATTCTGGTGGAAGCCTACGATCTGCTGAAAGCGATCTACCAGGAACGGGGCTACCGGGCCAAGGACATCCCCCGGCTGATTCTGACAAAGAACCTCTACGGCCTGGAGATCGACGACCGGGCGGCGCAGCTTGCGGCCTTCGCCCTGATGATGAAGGCCCGTGCCGACGACCGCCGCATCTTCGCTGAGCGTGTCCAGCCGCACGTCGTCTCCATCCAGGAGAGCGAGGGCCTGGACGCCAAGGAGATCACCGAGGCGCTCAACCAGCCGATCCTCAAGGAGAAGCTGCCGCCATCCGGGGAACTGTTCGAGGAGATCGCCGACGAGAAGTCGCCGCTGTTCAGCAAAAAGAACCTGGCGGTCAAGGGGGGCATTGCGCAGGCCGACATTGCGCATTTGATCGACCTGTTCGAACATGGCAAGACGTTCGGCTCGCTGATCCAGGTGTCGGAGAACCTGGCCGAGAAGCTGCCCTCGATTGCCCAGCGGGTCGAGGACGTGCTGGCCCACGGCGGCATGTTCGAGGAGGCGACGGCAAGAAGGCTGAAGCCGCTGGTAGAGCAAGCTCGCATTTTGGCGAGGCGGTACGGTGCGGTGGTGATGAACCCGCCGTACATGGCCGGGCTATTCACGCAGCTAAAGAAATTCGCCGCAAAGCATTTCTCTATGGGGAAGGCCGATCTCTTCGCAATATTCATCATTCGAGCTTTTGAGCTTGCACAGCCCAACGGCTGCGCCGCAATGGTGACAATGCACACCTGGATGTTCCTCTCATCATTTCAATCTCTTCGTGAGGAGTTGCTCACCCGAAAGACATTTCTCACCATGGCGCACTTCGGGCCGAGAGCATTTGGAACAATGCCCGGAGAAATTGTCAAGACAGCAGCCTTTTCATGCCTAAACCGCCACGTCCGGGGCTTCATCCCTGTGTTCTTCCGGCTACTTGCAGGTGAGGAAGAGGAGAAGCGCAACGCACTCTTGCAGAGGCAGCATCAATTCTCCAACTCGGTTCAGGACGATTTTGCGAAGATTCCTGGAACACCTCTTGCCTACTGGTCTACGAGCCAAGTTAGAGACCTCTTTGTGCGTGGCACGCCGCTAGCGGAAATGGCAACGCCACGACAGGGACTTGCCACGACGGACAATAGTCGATTCCTTCGGCTGTGGCAGGAGGTGGCATTCGCAAATATTGGCTTCGGCTTTCGGAATAGAGACGAAGCAAAGCAGTCGGGGCTTCGCTGGTTTCCTATCGACAAAGGAGGTGCTGTCCGACGCTGGTACGGCAACAACGAATATCTGGTGAACTGGCATGAAGATGGCGCAGAGATCAAGCACCAGATCATTACCAAATATCCGTACTTGAACGGCAACCCTGATTACGTCGCTAAGAACCCAACCTACTACTTCCTGCCAGGGGTGACTTGGGGAAAGATTACGTCGGGTGGATTCTCCGCACGCCTCGATGAGCCAGGATTTGTCTTCAGCGATGCTGGAATGAAGGTCTTTCACCCATCTCCGCCGCAGTTGATGAAATTGTTGGGTCTTCTTAACTCCGTCGTCACTCCAAAGTTGTTGTCATGTCTGTCCGAGACTCTTAACTTCGAGCAGGGGAATATTGCACGGCTACCAGTGGTGGACACTACTGGCTCGGTTGAGGTGCAAGAACAATTGGTTGCGCTTGCTCGCACGGACTGGAATACGCAGGAAGCGTCGTGGGAATTTCAAAGGTCGCCACTTATTTCGGTATCGTCAAATAACCATTCAATTGAAGCGGCCTTTGATTTGTGGTCAGAGGAATGCCGCAGTCGCTTGCAGAGGGTGCAGCAACTTGAAAAGCAGAACAACCAGTTGTTTATCGAAGCCTACGGCCTCCAAGATGAACTCTCCCCCGAAGTCCCCGAAGACCAGATCACCCTGTACCGCCCCGACCGGGAAGAAGACATCAAGCGGCTGATCTCCTACGCCATTGGCTGCATGATGGGCCGGTACAGCCTTGACAAGCCGGGGCTGATCTACGCTCACAGCGGCGGCAAAGGGTTCGATTCCAGCCAGTACCAAACCTTCCCGGCTGACGAAGACGGCATTATCCCGCTCACCGACCTGGAATGGTTCGAGGACGACGCCGCCAACCGCCTGGAGAAGTTCATCGCCACCGCCTGGCCGAAAGAGCATCTGGAGGAGAACCTGAAGTTCGTCGCTGACAGCCTCGGCCCGAACCGGGGCGAGCGGCCCCATGAGACGATCCGCCGCTACCTGGCGACCGGCTTCTATAAGCACCACCTGCAAATGTACAAGCGGAGGCCGATTTACTGGCTCTTCTCCAGCGGCAAGCAGCGGGCTTTCCAATGCCTCGTGTACCTGCACCGCTACAACGAAGGCACCCTCTCCCGGATGCGCACCGAGTACGTCACCAAACTGCAAGGCAAGATCGACTCCCGCATCGACCACCTGGCCGAAGACATCGCCGCCGCCTCATCCACATCGCACCGCAAGAAGCTGGAAAAAGAGCGGGACACGCTGCGCAAACACCAAGCGGAACTTCTGGCCTTCGACGAAAAACTCCGCCACGCCGCCGACAAGCGAATCGCCCTGGACCTCGACGACGGCGTGAAAGTGAACTACGGCAAATTCGGCGACCTGCTGGCCGAAGTCAAAGCCGTCACCGGCAGCAAGGCCAAGGAGTGAGGAAGGAGCCACAGAAATGCCATCCAAGCGATATGAAGAGAGGAGGCCTTTCTTCGACAAGATATTTGGGAATGGAGTGGATGATTTCGTTCACCCCACTGGCGTCGTAGGTGTGAAGATCGTGACGGGAGTTGAGGAGCAGAATCTCGACCCCTACTTCTCGTCGCCATACGGCCAGCGTGCGAAAGCATCGGGAGATTTTTCGATTTTTCTGGCCGACACCGTGGAGACTGCCAAGGCCGAAGTGTTTCAAAACGCACCCTTCAGCGGCTATCCAGCCAATACATGGAGCCTTGAATACAAGTACGAAGGGAGCATTTTGAACATCAATCGCATTCCGGATGAAACTTTCAAAGAGCGGTTTCTCCAGGCGTCAGGCGAGTACAAGCATGAGTTCTCACAGGACGCTCGGCACTACTTGGCCGAAAAGGGGTATGCGGACCAATTTGATTCGATTGGTTGGACCAGCGTACAAGGCGATAAGCTCGGACAGGGTGGGTTCGTCTACAACTGGCTTTCGGGTGTGATGCCGACTTTCGATTTTCTGGGCAAGACTCGACTGGATGAGACGACATAAGGCAATTGATGGACACCAAGCAACTCAATGACGCTCTCAACCGGCTCTTCAGTGAAGGGCATCGGATCGTGTTCTGGAACGACCCGGAGCGGGCGTTTGTGAACACGGTGCCATTTATAATGCTCGATGGCGTGAATGTTCTGCGGCTCGACCAGGTGGGCGGTTTGGAAGCCAAGCTGCGTATCGAACAGGACGATCCCACCGGGCGGTTCCTGGTGTATTCGCCCGCCGAGGAGCCGGAGTTTGAGGACGATTGGCTCTTGGATGTGCGCCTCTACAGCCGCAGCTTCCGGGCGGATCGGGCCTCGATCATCCTGGACGAGCTTGGCCTGGTGAACCATCAGCTACGCCAGCACATCGCCGCCCGCCGTAAGTTCTTCGACAACAAGGAGCGGGTCGCCAGCCTGAAGAAGCTCGTCAGCGCCGACGACAACGCCGCCGACCTCGACCGCAAGATGCTTGCCGTGGTCACCAGGGCCGAACAGCCGGAACTGTTCAACCTGGTCCGCACGATCTTCCATGCCTTCACCGACGAGAGCGAACTCGACCTTCAGAATCCTCCGCCCGTCTGGGAACAGATCGAGAAATTCGACCTGGACGAACCATTCTGGCAGATGGTGAAGACCGCCTTCGGCTACAGCGAAGAAGCCCCCACACTGAGCAACTTTCTGGTCCGGCTGTTCGTCACCGATTACGCCCAGCACCTTCGAGCCGAGCTTCCTACGTCGCTTCTGCATCTGCAACTTCCAACCGCTGGCCGGTCCAACGCCGTCGTGTGCCTGGCACAATGGCGGGACAGCGCCAGCCGAGCGAGCAGCTACGACGTGCTGTCGGCGGAAGTTGCCGGAATCATCAAGGTCGCCGATTACCTCCACGATCTGGAGATCGACGCACTGCTCGACGTTCACACGTTCCTGGACGTGGAGAAGGCGATCTGCCGCAGCCTGCGGGATCGAGTCCAAGCGACTGCCGACACGATCAATGCCGAGGAAGTGTGGGACATTGCCACTCGCCGCCTGACCGGGCATTGGGTGTCGCCCCATGTGCCAGGCTCGCCAAGCATTCCCCGCAAGGCGCTGCGGGCCGTGTACAACGCACTGGCGGCGGCAGCGGAATTTTTCGCCCTGCGGAACCTGCACCGGGACGGCTTCGAGTTCGACGATGCCCCGGCCATGTACCACGCCTACGAGCGGGAACTCTTCCGCTTCGACCAGTTGTACCGGCACTTCTGCGAAACCGCCGATGAAGCCGAGACCCAGCATTGGGACGTGCTGAAGGGGCTGCGAGACGACATCGAAAACTGCTACGTCCACTGGTTTCTCATTCAGGCTTCGCTGGCCTGGGGCAAGTTCGTCGATGGCGGACTGCTCGCCAAGTGGCAGATCGAGAAAGTTGCCAACGAGCAGCAGTTCTTCACGAGGCACATCCGGCCCCGGCTCGAAGAAGCCGAGAACCGCAAGGCGTTCGTCATTATCAGTGACGCCTTCCGCTACGAAGCCGCCGAGGAACTGGTCAACGATCTCAATGGGAAGTACCGCTTCCAGGCGGAACTCTCCTCGCAGCTTGGCGTGTTGCCGTCTTACACCCGGCTTGGCATGGCGAGCCTGCTGCCGCACAAGACGCTGACCTACAAAGCCAGCGGCGACGTGCTGGTGGACGGCAAACCGACCGCCTCGTTAGACAATCGCAGCGACGTTCTCGCCAACGTCGAAGGAATGGCGGTGCGGGCGAGCGACCTGCTGGCGATGAAGAAGGAAGAAGGTCGGGAACTGGTGGCTGGGAAGCGGGTCGTTTACATCTACCACGACCGCATCGACGCCACCGGGGACGACCGCAAGAGCGAAGGCGAGACGTTCCAGGCCGTGCGGACGGCGATCAACGAAGTCTGCGATGTGGTGCGATTCGTCATCAACAGCCTCAACGGAAACTTCGTGGTGGTCACCGCCGACCACGGCTTTCTGTTCACGGAAACCGCCCCCGGCGAAACGAACAAGAGCAAGCTGCCCGACAAGCCTCCCGGCACCGTGGTCGCCAAGAAGCGTTACCTCATCGGCCACAACCTGGGCGACTCGGAGGAAGTCTGGCACGGCAAAACGGCCATCACAGCCGGGGCCGAAGGGGAGATGGAGTTCTGGATTCCCAAGGGAGCCAACCGCTTTCACTTCGTCGGCGGCGCTCGCTTCATCCACGGCGGGGCCATGCTCCAGGAAATCTGCGTGCCGGTCGTCACCGTGCGGCACCGCAAGTCGGGCAAATCCGCCGAGGAGACCAAGACTAAGCACGTCACGGTCCACGTCCTCGGTGCTAATCACAAGATCACCACGCCCAAGCACCGCTTTGAACTGTTGCAGATGGAGCCGGTGAGCGAGCGGGTGAAGCCGATCACGCTCAAGGTGGCGGTATTCGAGGGGGAGGAGCCAATAACGAACATTGAGACGGTGACCTTCGACAGCCCGTCGAGCAACATGGACGAGCGGAAGAAGTCCGTGACGCTCACGCTGCGGGATCGCCAATACAACAAGAAAAACAAGTACCGCCTCGTGCTGCGGGATGCCGACAGCGACATCGAGCAGCAGAGCGTGGACGTGATTATCGACAGGGCTTTCACCGATGACTTCTGATGCCGCCAGAATCGACACCAGCCTGGACGACATGCTGCTCCAGCATTTCGCCGGTCGGGTTGTGCGCAAAGACCTCACCAAGCTGGTGAAGGAAGGGGCCAACGTCCCGGTTTACGTTCTGGAATACCTGCTCGGCACCTACTGCGCCTCTGCCGACGAGGAGACAATCCAGGACGGCCTGAACACGGTCAAACGCATCCTGTCGGAGAACTACGTCCGGCCCGACGAGGCCGAGAAGGTGAAGTCGCTGATCCGGGAACGGGGCAGTTACAAGATCATCGACAAGGTGACGGTGCGGCTGAACGAGCGCCGGGACGTGTACGAGGCGCTGCTGTCGAACCTGGGGGTTAAAGGGGCCGAGATCAGCACGTCGTTCGTCAAGAAGTACGAAAAGCTGCTGGCCGGGGGCATCTGGTCCATCATCACGATGGAGTATTTCTTCGAGGAGAACCAGAAGGGCTCGCCGTTCATCGTCAGCGAACTTAAGCCGATCCAAATGCCCGGCCTGGAAATGGAGGAACTGTTTGCCGGGCGGCGGCACTTCACCGAAGAGCAGTGGATCGACGTGTTGCTCCGCTCGTGCGGCTACGAACCAACCCAGTTCACCGAGCGGGTCAAGTGGCACCTGCTCTGTCGGATGGTGCCGCTGGTCGAGAACAACTTCAATGTCTGCGAGCTTGGCCCCCGTGGAACCGGCAAGAGCCATATCTACAAAGAAATCAGTCCCAACAGCATTCTGATCTCCGGGGGCCAAACCACTGTTGCCAACCTGTTTTACAACCTCGCCAGCCGGTCGGTGGGTCTGGTCGGGCTGTGGGATGTGATCGCCTTCGACGAAGTGGCAGGCATCTCATTCAAAGACAAGGATGGCGTCCAGATCATGAAGGACTACATGGCTTCGGGTTCGTTTGCCCGTGGCCGGGACTCGATCACGGCCTCGGCAGCGATGGTGTTCGTTGGCAACATCAACCAGCCGGTTGATACGCTGGTTAAGACAAGCCATCTCTTGGCTCCCTTCCCGGAAGCCATGATCGACTCGGCCTTCTTTGACCGCTTCCACGCCTACATTCCCGGCTGGGAAATCCCGAAGATGCGGCCTGAGTTCTTCACGAACCAGTACGGCCTGATCGTGGATTACCTGGCCGAGTGGATGCGAGAGATGCGGAAGCGGAGCTTCGGCGATGCCATAAACAAGTACTTCCGCTTGGGACGTGACTTAAACCAGCGGGATACGATTGCCGTGCGGCACACCGTCTCCGGCCTGCTCAAGTTGCTCTATCCAAACGAGGAGTACGATAAGGAGGCGGTGCGGCGCTGCCTGGAGTATGCTCTGGAAACCCGCCGCCGAGTGAAGGAGCAACTCAAGAAGATCGGTGGTATGGAATTCTACGATGTTCACTTCTCCTACATCGACCCGGAAACCAACGAGGAAAAGTTCATCAGCGTGCCCGAGCAGGGCGGTGGATCGCTGATTCCCGAAGGTCCGCTCAATCCTGGCGTCCTGCACACGGTCGCCACCGGCAGCGGCGGGCATCTGGGCCTGTATCGGCTGGAAACCCAGGTGACGGCGGGCAACGGCAAGCTGACCGTCTCCGGCTTGGGATCGAATTCGCAGGCCAAGGAAGCGATGAAGGTCGGCTTCGATTACTTCAAGGCCAATGCCTCTCGTGTCAGCGCCTCAATCAAAGGGGGCGAGTATGACTACCACATGCACGTTGTCGAGCTTCACAACACCGGGGCGACCAACGCCATGACGCTGGCGACCGTGGTGGCCCTCTGCTCGGCGGTTCTCGGCAAGCCGCTCCAGTCGCAGATCGTCGTCCTCGGCAGCATGAGCCTGGGCGGAAGCATCATTCCGGTCGAGAACCTGGCCGAATCGCTCCAGGTCGCCTTCGACGCCGGAGCCAAACGCATCCTGCTCCCAATGGCAAGCGTCAGCGACATCCCGACCATCCCCGGCGAACTGTTTGCCAAGTTCCAGACCAGCTTCTATTCCGACCCGACCGACGCTGTGTTCAAGGCGCTGGGGGTGGAGTGACGGTAGCGGGGCCAACAGATGTTAAGCCGATTTGCTAAAGCCCTGTTTGCAGCGACTTCGCTCGCTCCCGTGCTGGCGGCGTTCGCCGTAAAGGATTTGGCGAACGGCGGCACGCTCCAGGATGCTGCCCCGTGGCTGATTGCCGCCGCCCTTCTGCCAGTGCTTTGTTGGCTCATGCTCATATTCGCCCGCACTCAGTTAGAGCGGCAGGATTTGCGAATCACGAAGATTACCAGTTCTGATAAGGAAGTGCTGGCGTATCTGATCGCCTATCTGTTGCCATTGCTGGCGAAAGATTCTGTTGATTACCGCCAGAACATAGGCGTCACAGCGTTTGTGTTTGGCATCATTTTCCTCGCCACACTTCACAGCAACGCCTACCACTTCAATCCACTTCTCGGTTGTATCGGTTATCATTTCTATGAAGTTGAAGCCGACGACGGCATGACCTACCTACTGATTACTTCAAAATCAATTAAGAAGCAAAAGGTGGTGAGTGAGGTTTCGCAACTCGCTGACTACATTTTCCTGGAAGTGGAGCGCAAACCATGACAACACACTTCTTCGCTCTGGTCAGCGAGAACCGGCATGTTGCAGTTCGCCGGTTAAGGGTCAATCAGTCGCTCCAGCGAGCGATGACGGAGTTGTTTGACGAGCAGGCAGATGCGTTCCTGGCTGATGGCCTGGAACGGGTGGCCTTTGACGGTGGATACAACGTGGACGATTCAGAGATTTTCACCATTTCCGACTTCGAGTTGCCCTCCGACATCGTGGATGCGGTTAAGCACCCTTCACAACCCGACGAACTTGTGCTGAAGAACATGGTGCCTCGCATCAAGTCTGTGTTTGCGGGCCAATACGACGCCGATTCCGACGATGTTACCCTCTATTTTCAGGCGTTTAACAAAGCACGACTGCTCGTGGGCGGATTGACCATTCTTCATCAGGGAAGCACTTTTCACAAGATGACTGAGCCTGGCCTCACGCTCGATACAAAGTTGGTCGCAGCCTACACGGAAGGGAACCTCTATTTTCGCTCATATCGCAGCGTCAATGGCATCATTGATGTCACCGAATACTTCAAGGAAGCGACGAACGGAGAAATCGAGGAGGTCTTGCGTCACGACCGTCTCTATGTCGATGACGAGGCAGCCGTGTTGAAGGCGACCGATTCCTGGATGCGGAAACGCTTTTCTGCGATCCTGGCGTCGGGCATTCTGAACCAAGTAACGCCTCGGAAGATGGTGAACCGGGCCAAGAAGTACGATCTCAGCCTCGACACCTGCCGGGTGAACGACCGGGACGCACTTGTGTTTCCAGGCGAAAAAAAGACGATGAAGCGGCTCCTGACGTTTCTGAGCGAAGGCTACTTCGAGGGCGAACTGAGCGGACGCCTCTTTCAGACGAACTCTCAGCGAGTTCTGTCTTCCTCCGATGGGGCAAGGTAGTGCAGGGAAAAGCGATCTTGGGCGAAATGGAGATTTTTGGTAAAAGGCAATCCAGTACGGGGGAACGAAGATGGCTCGAATCCCCGATAGCGAGCAAACAATTGAATTGATGGTGAACTGCAAGACGTATCCTGCGGTAAGCAAGAAATACGTCGAAACAGTCTGCACAGGCGGCGTTCAGGCTGGCGGTCAATTTGTGAGGCTGTACCCCGTCCCATTTCGGTTTCTGGACACCGAGGAGCAGTACAAGCGCTGGGACGTGATCCGGGTCAGGGCATACCGTGATACCAAGGATCAGCGCCCTGAAAGCTGGCATCTCATGTCAGGCACGCCCATCGAGGTTGTCACTCACGTCTCGACGGATCGACGGCGTTGGGAGTGGATGCGGAAGACGGTCCATATCAGTGCGGCTGCAATGGAGGAAAAAGGCATTACGAACGGCTGTGTCGAGATTGAGCCGCTGGAGTTCTATTGGGAACCCGATTCCAAGGAATGGACAGCGAGCCAGCTTAACGTGATTCAACAGGGAGATCTCTTCGCAACAAGAGAACAGCTTCAAGGGCTGGCGGATAGAGTGCCTTGGCAATTTCGGCTCAAGTATCGGGAGAAGAACACGGGGCGAGAGGACGACGGAAAGGTGTTGGCCTGGAGCATGTATCAAGGTTTCAGGAGAGTGTCGCAACAGGCGAATGAGCAACAGGCATTGGAAACCATTGCCGACCGTGTTCGGCAAAGTATCTTCAACAGTGAGCGGACTGTTTTTGCCATATTGGGAACGCACAGTCGATTCGGCCATTGGATGATCTCGGCGCTCTATCACCTGCCAACGGAGATCATTGAGGCTGACAAGCGGAAGGGAGACCGCCTGTTTTGAATCGAAAACTATTCACCATTGGATACACGGGCTTTGGGCTGGACGAGTTCATCGTTCGACTCCAGGAAGCCCAGATCGAGTGTTTGATCGACGTTCGGGAAATCCCTGCCAGCCGCAAGCGGGGCTTCTCAAAGAACGCCTTGAGGGAACGCCTGGAAGCAGGTGGAATCGAGTACCGCCACTTTCGGCTGCTTGGGTCTCCTCGAACCCTTCGGCACGAAGTTCGTGAGACGCACGACTTCGAGACATTCTTTGCTGGCGTAAGTAGTCACTTGTCGGAGACCGACTCGCAGGCGCAGGTGATTGAGGCAATCGAGACTGCTCGACGCCTTCGGTCATGCCTTATGTGCTGTTGCTCGGATTGGCAGTTTTGCCATCGGAAGTGCGTCGTGGAGGCAATCCTATGCCGCACCGCTTTTTCTGTTGAGCATTTGGCAAAGTCGGGTGCGCAGCCGACTCGCCGAAAAGCGGCGTAACTGCGGTTGTCGCTGGTGTGGCGAAACCGAGCCGATCATCGGGTGCTGGCTACCTCTCCCTCACTCCCAACACTTCGCATCCCGGATAACGCTTCTTCAGCTTGGTGATGGCCGCAAACACGTCGCCCGCCTCGATCAGCACGTTGCCGACGATCCCGCCGCTTTTCGTCTTGATCCTGAAGATGAACTTCTTGTTGGCGGCTGCGAAGGCCAGGCGGCAGACCAGACCAGAGAAAACAGCGGCCAGGAAAAGTCGGCGGTGCATGGGGTGGCTCCTCGCATACGGATCGACAAAGTGCCGCTGTCTTGGGCCGTGGCGTCTGGCGATGTTCACAGCGTTTGCAACATCTTCGCCTGCTCGTAGTCGGCTTCCGCCCTTTCCACTTCTCCCATCGCTTGGTAGGCGTAGCCACGGTTCAGGTAGTGGCTGGGGTTGTCCGGCTCAAGCTCAATGGCCTGGGTGAAGTCAGCGATTGCCTTCTCGTACTGCTTCAGGTTGTAATGGCAGGCGGCTCGCTTGTGGAAGTAGTCGGCCTTAGACGGGTCGAGCCGGATCGCCTGGTCCATGTCGGCAAGAGCTTCGTGCCACCGCTTGGCGTCAGCGTGGTGAAAGGCTCGCCGGGCGAAGGTCAGGGCCAGTAGCTCCTCATACGATCTACGATCATCAGGGCCGGTTTCCAGCGCTGAATGGAGATCAGCGAAGGCGTCGTCGAATCGCCCCAGCGTCAGGAAGGCCAAAGCCCGGTGCTTGCGGATTTCAGCGTTTTCGGGCGTCAGTTCAACTGCCCTGTTGAAGTCGGAGAGGGCCTGCTCGGTGTGACCGAGGTTGAACCGGCTACCTGCAAGTCGATGAAATGCTTCGGCAGAGTTTGGATCAAGCCGGACGGCCTCGCTGAACGCCTCCGCAGCCGCCTGGTAATCCTTCTTGTCGAAGTGCAGCTTACCCAACGCCATTGCCGCTTCCGCAGTTTTGGACGGTGCAGCCGGTACGTCAGGGCGAATGACGGGTGAATGATCGGTTACAGTTTGCTCCGGCGAGTGTCCGGTTGGGGGCTGGGTCTGTTGAAAGGCAATTGCGCCGACCACCGCAACCAGTATCAGCATCGTTGCTCCGGCCAATACCTTCCACGGCTTCGGCCCAGGCACCGATGATTCCCGGAGTGCCGTAGCCAGTTCTTCGGCGGAATACCGCTCGGCAGGATTACGGCTGAGGCACTTCTTGCAAATCCGCCTTAGTTGGGGTGAAACCTGGTCGTCCTTCGAGAACAGGGCTGAAGGACCGCCAGCAACTTCCCGCCGCAGCTTGGTCGGTTCGGTCGCCTGGTACGGCAGTCGGCCCGTGAGCATTTCAAACAGGACCACGCCAAGACTGTAGATGTCGCTCCGGCCATCGACCACCTGTCCTTCGAGTTGTTCAGGAGACATATAGGCCAAAGTTCCGACTGACATTGACGGTAGCCCTGTCAATTCTTCTGACCTCGCTGCTATCCCGAAATCGCCCAGCAATGCCCGCCCGTGGTGGTCGATCAAGATATTGGCTGGTTTGATGTCCCGGTGAACGAAGCCTTGCTGGTGGGCATAGGCCAAGGCTTCAGCAACATCGGCGATCCAGCGGGCGGATTGTTCCGGCGACGGAGAGTCGGTAATTCTGTCCCGCAAGCTGCCGCCTTCGACAAAATCTGACAGAATAAAGCAAGCATCGTCTTGCCGCACAACATCATGAACCGTCACGATGCCCGGATGCCGGAGCCGAGCGACACGTCGGGCCTCTGCCACAAATTGCTCGACGGCTCCCAACCGACTCGGCTTCGAGACTTTGACGGCAACCGTCCGGTGAAGCTCCTGGTCAAAGCCACGCCAAACCTCACCGAAGCCGCCTTCCGCAATTCGCTCATCGAGGCGGTAGCGACCGGCCAGCGGAGATGGCGGTGACGGTGGAAGCTCGCCGCCATCGTCTTCACCGCCGCCATCCACCGGCTTGTCCATCCATGAAGTGGCCTGCATCGCCTGAATGCGTCGGGACAGTTCGTCGATCAGGTGCGGACAGTCTTTGCAAAGCTCCTCAGCCGGAACTTCTCGTCCTTGGTCCAGAATTTCTTCCCACTGGAGCAGTAGGTCGGCAAGACGGTCCTCATCAGTCATCGCTCAACGCCTCGAACAATCTCAACCGGGCTGAATGCCAGCGGCGTTTGATGGTTCTGAGCGACACGCCCAAGACCGTCGCCGCCTCCTGCTGAGTGAGACCTTCGTACCACAGCAGGTTCACGACCTCCTGTTCTTCATCCGGCAGCCCTTCGACCTGGCC
>Ga0182738_1000648_pt1 | contig 46383 bp, 48 predicted proteins | sample eDN5th30CBELigMG_FD_128876 | JGI IMG/M metagenome (GOLD analysis project Ga0182738, IMG submission 128876) | Enriched Miracle-Growth compost microbial communities from Emeryville, California, USA - eDNA 5th pass 30_C BE-Lig MG (version 2)... ... | reverse complement strand
TCGCCTGCAACAATGCCATCAACGCCTCCTCGTCGGGTGTCGTCGCGACGTGCCTTGCGCCCTCGCAATCGCCGCCGGCAACCCGGAACGCGGCGTCGATGCGGGCCGACAGGGAAAACACGGCGGCATTCGCCAAAACCGGCATCAAGGCGGTATGGCGCACGAGCCTCGCCGCCGCTTCTGCCGCCCTGACGGAATAGAGTAGGACGGCATCGACCGGCCGCCCGCCAAACAGGGAAAGGGCCGTAGCGTCCGGCGGCTCGACCGCGACCGTGTCGTAGGTTTCGATCGCCGTGATCCGCACGCCGACCTCCGCCAGACGGTCTTCGAAGAGGGGAAGCCGCTCGCGCCCGCACAAATAGACAAGCCGTTTGCCGGCAAGCTGCGGCGCGATCGCCTCGGCCAGCCCTGCAGCGTCGCCGGGCCCGGCTTCCACGGCACGAAAGCCGGCGGCCTGCGCGGCCGCCGCCGTCCGCTCGCCCACCGCATGGCAGGCAAGCGCCGCCAGTCTGCCGATCAGCTCGGGCGGCGCATGACGCAGCGCATTGGCGCTGGTGACGGCGACCGCCGCCGCGTCGTCCGGCACCACCGCGCCGTCCACAGCAAGCGGCTTCGTCGCTGAAAGCGGCAGGACGAGCGGTTCGAACCCCAGTTGACTGAGTCGTCCTGCGGTACGCGTCGCGCCCGGTTCGGGCCGCGTCACCAGGACCCGGCGCATGTCAGGTTCAGCCTTTCAAAGAAGGCGGGACCGGCCTTGGCCCGCACCTCGGCCCCGGCCGCGGCACCGATGGCGGCGGCATCCTGCGCCGGCCCGGCAGCGGCGACGGCGTGTTCTTCGCTGCCGTCCGGCATGGCGATCAGGCCGGAAAACGCCAGTGCGCCGTCCGTGACCGTCGCATAACCGGCGATCGGCGTGCGGCAGGAGCCGTCGAGCGCGGCGAGGAAGGCCCGTTCGCAGGCCAAAGCCTGCCCGGTCGGCACGTCATGGATGGCCGCCAGCAGATCGATCGTCCGCGTGTCGCCGACGCGGCTTTCGATGCCGATGGCGCCCTGCCCGGGCGCCGGGGGAAAGGCGTCGAGCGCCATGACGTCCGTGGCGATATGCACCAGCCCAAGCCGCTTCAGGCCGGCGAGCGCCAGGATGGTGCCGTCCGCCACCCCCTCCTCCAGCTTGCGCAGGCGCGTCTGCACGTTGCCGCGAAACAGCACCACTTCGAGATCCGGCCGCATGCGACGGATCAGCGCCTGGCGGCGGAGCGACGACGAACCGACCTTCGCGCCGGCGGGCAGGTCGGCGATGCGCGCCGCCGCCTTGCAGATGAAGACGTCGCGGGCGTCCTCGCGCGGCAGGAAGGTGGAAAGCTCCAGCCCGTCCGGCAGTACCGTCGGCATGTCCTTGGAGGAATGCACGGCGATGTCGATGCGGCCGTCGAGCAGCGCCTCCTCGATCTCCTTGGTGAACAGGCCCTTGCCGCCGGCCTCCGCCAGCGCACGGTCCTGGATGCGGTCGCCGCTGGTGGTGATCGGCACGATCTCGAACGCGTCTTCGGCGAGCCCGTGCGCCGCCATCAGCCGCGCCCGCGTCTCGTGCGCCTGCGCCAGCGCCAGCAGGCTGCCGCGCGTTCCGATCTTCAAGACAGTTTGCATGGCTCGCGGTCCATGGTAACCCCCGGGATGCTCGGCCTGTCCTATCGGGGATTGCCTTGCCGGGCAATCATCGAGGGTAGCGACGAATTGATCCGCGTTCTGGGCATCGAGACGAGTTGCGACGAGACGGCGGCCTCCGTCGTCGCGTTCGACAGCGGCGCGTCCGAAATCCGCTCTAACGTGGTCCTGTCGCAGATCGCAGAGCATGCGGCGTTCGGCGGGGTCGTGCCGGAGATCGCCGCGCGCGCCCATGTCGAGGCGCTGGACGGCATCGTCGAGGCCGCCCTTGCCGACGCCGGCACGGACCTCTCCGAAATCGATGCCGTCGCCGCCACCGCCGGTCCCGGCCTCGTCGGCGGCCTGATCGTCGGCTTGATGACGGCCAAGGCCATCGCCGCCGCCGCCGGCAAGCCGTTGCTGGCGATCAACCATCTGGAAGGCCACGCGCTGACGGCGCGGCTGACCGACGGACTGGAATTCCCCTACCTGCTTCTGCTCGTTTCGGGCGGTCACACCCAGATCGTGCGCGTCGCCGGCGTCGGCGACTACCAGCGCTGGGCGACCACCATCGACGATGCGCTGGGCGAAGCTTTCGACAAGACCGCCAAGATGCTCGGCCTGCCCTATCCGGGCGGCCCGAACGTCGAGAAAGCGGCCGAGAAAGGCGATGCCGGGCGCTTCGCTTTCCCGCGCCCGATGAAGGGGGCGGCGCAACCGGATTTCTCCTTTTCCGGCCTGAAGACCGCTGTGCGGCAGGCCGCCAGTGCCATCGCGCCGCTGACGGACCGCGACGTCGCCGACATCTGCGCTTCCTTCCAGGCCGCCGTCGCCGACGCGCTGCAAGATCGGGTACGCCGCGCGCTGGAGCGTTTTCGGGCCGAGTTTCCGGACATGAAGGCACCGGCGCTGGTGGTAGCCGGCGGCGTCGCCGCCAACCGTACGATCAAGGCGACACTGGAGGCACTGTGCCGCGACGCCGGCTTCCGCTTCGTCGCGCCGCCACTGAAACTGTGCACCGATAATGCCGCGATGATCGCCTGGGCCGGCATCGAGCGGCTCAGCGCCGGCCTTGCCGAAACGGAGGATTCTTTCGCCTTCGTGCCGCGCTCGCGCTGGCCGCTGGACGGCGTCTCGATGCCGGTCGTCGGCTCCGGCAGGCGGGGGGCGAAGGCATGAGTGACGGTTTTCGTGTTGCCGTGCTGGGCGGCGGCGCCTGGGGCACCGCGCTGGCGCTGGCCATGCTGCGCGCCGGCCATGCCGTCAGCCTGTGGGCGCGTGATGTCGAAACCGTCGAGGCGATAAGCCGCGGCGAGAACCCGCGCTACCTGCCCGGCATCCCGATCGAGCACGGCATCGCCGCCACGACCGACATCGGCACAGCCCTGGCCGATGCCGACTGCGTGCTGGCGGTGGTGCCGGCGCAATCCTTGCGCGGCGTGCTGGCTAAGGCGAAGCCGCATATGCCGGCGGACGTCCCGCTGGTTCTGTGCGCCAAGGGCATCGAGCGCGAGACCGGCGCGCTGCTCTCCTCCATCGTCGCCGAGATATTGCCCGGCAATCCGGTGGCCGTCCTTTCCGGCCCGAGCTTCGCCACCGACGTGGCGCGCGGCCTGCCCACCGCCGTCGTCGTCGCCGCCGGGCGGGAGGACCTGGCCGTCGACCTAGCGCAGCGTTTCTCGGCGCTCAACCTGCGCTGCTATTCCAGTGACGACGTCACCGGAGTCGAGATCGGCGGGGCGCTGAAGAACGTCTTCGCCATCGCCGCCGGCGCCGTCACCGGCGCCCAACTCGGCGCCAGCGCGCAAGCCGCCATGGTGACGCGTGGCTTCGCCGAACTGCGCCGCATCGGCGCCGCCTTCGGCGCCCGGCCGGAAACGCTGATGGGCCTGTCGGGCCTCGGCGACCTGCTTTTGACCTGTTCCTCGGTCCAGTCGCGCAACTTCGCCTACGGGCTGGCGCTGGGACGCGGCGAGGCGCTGATCGGCCGGCCGCTGGCCGAAGGCGTGCCGACCGCCGCGATCGCCGCCCGCATCACCGCCGAGCAGGCCATCGACGCGCCGATCATCGCCGCCGTCGCCGCCATCCTGGACGGCACCGTCAGCATCAACGACGCCGTCGCCGCGCTGATGAGCCGACCGCTCAAGACAGAGGACTAGGAGCAAGGAATGCTGTTCGCACTGATCTGCAAGGACAAGCCGGGCGCGCTCAACGTGCGCATGGAGACGCGGCCGAAGCACGTCGAGTTCATCAACGGCCTGATCGCCGATAGGAAGCTCGCCTTCGCCGGGCCGTTCCTCGATGCCGAGGGCAAGTCGATCGGCAGCCTCGTGATGATCGAGGCGGCGGACCGGGCCGAAGCGGAAGCGGTGGCCGCAAGTGATCCCTACGCCAGGGCCGGCCTGTTCGACAGCGTCGAGGTGCTGCCGTGGACCTGGGTGTTCAACAAGCCGGCCGATGCCTGAGGGGACGCTATTCGCATGAACTACTGGCTGTTCAAGTCCGAGCCGTTCAAGTTCTCATTCGACGCGCTGAAGAAGCTCGGCGCCAAGGGAACGCAATGGGACGGCGTGCGCAACTATGCCGCCCGCAACAACATGAAGGCGATGCAGGTCGGCGACCTTGGTTTCTTCTACCATTCCAATGAAGGGCTGAACATCGTCGGCATCGCCGAGGTGTGCGCGCTGGCCCATCACGACACCACGACCGACGATCCGCGCTGGGAATGCGTCGACATCCGCGCCGTGCGCGACGTGCCGAACCCGCCGACGCTGGCCGACATCAAGGCCAATCCGAAGCTCCAGGACATGGCGCTGGTGCGCCTCGGCCGGATTTCGGTGCAGCCGGTGACGCCAGAAGAATGGTGCGAAGTCTGCCGCATGGGCGGCGTCGACCCGGCATAGGCGACGTCTACCCGGTAAATCCCATCCGCTTCAGCCAGTCGCGGCCGACGCCGCGATCGCGGATGATCGGCAACGGGTCTTCCGCGTCGAGCCGCGAGCAGATGCGATAAACCTCCAGCGTCTCGGCGTTCATCTCGCCGCGCTTGTAGAAGACCATGGCGGCCGCATAGCGCGCCCGGCCGGACCACGGCTCGCCCAGCGGCGTGTTGACCAGCGCCCAGTTCTCGGCGGCCTCCGCATCCCTGTCCGGTTCTTCGGTCACGGTCAGAAATCCGCCGGCGGGTTGGCCGTCCGACGGTCCAGCTTGATGAACGGACGCGGCACCACCTTCGCCCTCTTCATCAGCCGCTCGTATTTCAGTTCGCGCATGGCATAGATCTCGACCCACAGGTCGTCGGTCACCGTATCGCCATAGGGCAGATCGAGCGAGGCAATCGCGATGTTGCGCTTGGCCATCGGCGACCACATCGCCGCGCTCACCAGTCCGACCTCGCGGTTCTTGCGGTGGTAGACAATGGCATGCTCGGCCGGCACGTTGCCGTCGATCTCCAGCCCGACCAGCACATGCCGGAGTGTCTTCCTCGCCCGCGCTTCGAGAATCGCGCGGCGGCCGTTGAAATGGGCCTTGGCGGGATCGATCATGAAGCCAAGCCCGATCTCGTCCGGCATGCGGGTGCGGTTCGAGCGGATGGCGTGCTCGGCGGTGACGAAGTCGGCATTGGCGACGATCAGCCCCGCCTCCAACCGCGCGCGGTTGAGCGCGGTATAGCCGATGGCGCGAATGCCGTGCCGTTCTCCCGCCTCCATCAACTTGTCCCACAGCGAAAGCGCCATATCGCGCCCGATAAAGAGTTCGTAGCCGAGGTCGCCGGTGAAACCGGTGCGCGAGATCGTCACAGCTCCGTTCTCATGCGGAAATTCGGCGAGATCAAATACCTTGAGCTTTTCCACGCCGGCGAAGCCGGCCGCGCGCAGGCAGGCAAAGGCCGTCGGCCCCTGCAAAGCCAGCCCTGCGATCGACTCGGTTTCTTCTTCCACCGCCACGTCGAAGCCGATGGCGGAATCCAGCAGCCAAGGCAGATGCCGTTCCTGAGAGCAAAGCCGGAAGCGCGTCGGCGACAGGCGAAACAAGGTGCCGTCGTCAAGGACAAATCCTTCGTCGTCGCACCAGGCGGTGTAGTGGACGCGGCCGGGCTTCAGCTTGGATACGTCGCGCAGCGTCACCTTGTTGCAGAAGGTTTCGGCGTCCGACCCCTCGATGCGATACTTCGTCATCGGCGAGATATCGAAAAGGGCGCACTGGCTGCGGATGGCGAAATATTCCAGTTCCTCGTCCCACAGCGAATGCGGCGCGCGGTAGCCGGCCCAGTTGTACCAGTCGTTGGTTTTCGCCAGCGCGTCGAGACGCGGCTGGAACGGCGTGCCGAGCCGCAAAGTGCGGAAATGCGACGGGGCATCGAGGGGGGCGTTTCCGGTGGTCATCGCGGTGGCGACGGTCATGACGCCTTCCTCCATTCCGCACGTTCCGCCAGGATACGCCGCGCCGCGTTCATGCCCGGCGCGCCGGAAATGCCGCCGCCCGGATGCGAGCCGGCACCGGCGAGGTAAAGGCCCTCGACCGGCGTGCCGTAGCCGGACCATCCGGAGACGGGGCGCGAGAACAGCATCTGGTCGGCCTGCAACTCGCCGTGATGCCAATGGCCGCCGGGCATCCGATAGCGCGCCTCGATATCGGCCGGCGTCAGAAGCTCGGCATGGCGCACCAGCTTCCCGATACCCGGCGCATGGGCTTCCAGTTGCGCCATGATGGCGGCAAGGAATTTCGGCTTGCCGGTCTCCCACCCCTCTTTCAGGGCATAGGGCGCATATTGGACGTTGGCCGACAGCACGCAGGCTCCATCGGGAGCAAGCGACGGATCCGTGAGCGACGGCAGCACGATTTCCATCACCGGCTCGGGCGAGAATTCGCCGTACTTCGCCGGATTGAAGGCGCGCTCGACATGGTCGGCCGACGGCGCGATGACCAGCCGCCCGCGCAAATCCGCCTCTTCCACGCCGGCGAAACCCGGCACGCCGTCGAGCGCCAGATTGAGCTTGGCGACATCGCCCTTCATGCGGATGTTCTTCACCTTGCGCACAAAGCCCGTGTCGAGCAGCGGCGCGCCGACCAAGGCAAGGAAGGTGGTCGCCGGGTTGATGGCCGAGACGACCGTGCCGGCACGAATCTCTTCGCCGTTCGCCAGCACGACGCCGGTGGCACAGCCTTTCTCCACGACGATCTTCGCGACGGGGGCGCCGGCGCGGATCGCCACGCCGGCATGCTCGGCCGCGGCGCGCATAGCGGCAACGACGGCGCCCATGCCGCCCTTCGGCACGATCTGCGCGCCCGGCGCGCCGCCGCTCTCGCCAGTCAGGCGATAATAGAGGCCAAGCAAGGAGGTCGGCGAGCGCGGGCCGAGATGCGATCCCAGCACCGCGTCGAAGGCGAGCAGGCCCTTCAGCCGGTCGTCAGTCAGTTGCTCGTCGAGCAGGTCGTAGACGTTCATCAGAAGCACGCGCAGGAAGTCGCGCATATCTTCCTTACCGAGCCTCTTCACCGCCAACGCCGCCTGCCCGAGCGCCGCCATGTCGCCGAACGACCCGCCGCCAAGCTCCGGCGGGCGGCGCGACAGGAATGGCTTTAGCACCCCGGCATAGCGCAGAAGCTGTGCGCGCAGGTTTTTCCAGGCGGCTTGTTCGGAAGCGGTGGCGCCGGTCAGCGCCTCGCCATAGGCACCGTGGAGGATGAGGGTGCCGTCGTGTGACAGGGTGACCGTCGGGGCAAAGGCGCTTCGCGAAACGGTCAGCCCGAGTTCTTCCAGATCCAGCGCGCGCACCACCTCGGGATGCAGCCGGTTCAGCACATGGGCAACAGAGGCGCGGAAGCCGGGGAAGAATTCCTCGGTACGCGCCGCACCGCCCACCTCGGCGTCCGCCTCCAGCATCAGCACATTGCGGCCACCCTTGGCCAGCAGGGCCGCACAGACGAGCCCGTTGTGGCCTCCGCCGATAACGATTGCGTCAAATGACGTCATGGGCAGCGCTCATGTGGTGGATCGGCCTGGCGAGGTCGCGCAGGATTTCCTTGGCCGCGTTGCGGCCAGGGGCGCCCATGACGCCGCCGCCGGGATAGGTGGAGGAACCGCACATATAGAGCCCGCCGACGGGCGAGCGGTATTGCGCGTAGCCCGGCACCGGGCGGTTGAACAGAAGCTGGTCGAAGGTCAGCTCGCCCTGGAAGATGTTGCCTTCGGTCAGGCCCACCTCGGCCTCGATCTCACGCGGCGTGCGCACCTCCATATGGACGATGCGGTCGCGAAAGCCGGGCGAATAGTCGGCGATCTGCGACACGACCGTCTCGGCGAAGGCGTCACGGTCGGCGTCGGTCCATTCGCGCCCTTCCACCTTCGGCGGCGCGTATTGCACGAAGCAGGACATGAAATGCTTGCCGGGCGCCGCCATCGTCGGATCGAGCGTGGTGGGGATCATCATGTCGAGGAAAGGATCGGCGGACCAGCGCCCCGCCTTCCAGTCGTCATAGGCGCGCTCCATGCGTTCGACCGAATCGGTAAAATGCAGGTCGCCGCGCAAGCAGGGCGAATCCTTCGGCAGCGCCGGGAATTCCGGCATCGAATCCAGTGCGATGTTGACCTTGCCGGATGAGCCCCTGATCTTGAAGTTCTTCACCCGGCGCAGGAAGATTTCGGGCAGCTCCTTTTCCTCGACCAGCTTCAGAAAGATACGCTTCACGTCCGCGTTGGAGACGACGAGCTTGCCGTAAATCTCGTCGCCGCCGGCGAGCACGACGCCTTTGGCCTTGCCTCCCTTGACCAGCACCTTTTCCACCTCGGCGCCGGTGCGGATCGTACCCCCGGACGCCTGGAACGAGGCGGCGAGCGCCTTCGTCACCGCGCCCATGCCGCCGCGAGCGTAGCCCCAGGCGCCAACCGAGCCGTCGACCTCGCCCATATAGTGATGCAGCAGCACATAGGCTGTGCCCGGCGACATCGGCCCGAGCGCGGTGCCGATGATGCCGGAGATGGAGAAGTTCGCTTTGATGACGTCCGTCTCGAAGTATTCGTCGAGGAAATCGGAGATCGACATGGTCCAGAAGCGCAGCGTCAGCGCCATTTCCTCGGGCGTCAGGCCGGCGAATTTCTTGCCGAGGTAGAGGAGTTCGCCGAGGTCGCGCGGCTTCCAGCTTGTCGGGTCGGGCGCCGTGCGCATCAGAAGCGGCTGGATGAAACGGCATTGCCGCGTCACGTCGCGGGCGTAGCGGTCATAGGCTTCCGCATCGCGCTTCGAGAAGCGTGCGAATTCGCGCCGGTGCGCGTCGTGGTCGCGGTAGTTGCCGAGATAGTCGCCGTCCTGCGTCAGGACAGCGCCGCCCTCGTAGGCGATCACCTGCAGGCCGAAGCGCGGCAATTCCAGGTCGCGCATGATCTCGGGCCGAAACAGCGAGCAGACATAGGAGCAGTTGGAATAGAGAAAGCCCGGCGTCAGCTCCCGGCTGGTGGCGGCACCGCCGACCCAGCCGTTCTTCTCGACCACCAGCACGTCCAGTCCGGCGCGCTGCAGGTAGCAGGCGTTGACCAGTCCGTTATGGCCGCCGCCGATGACGATCGCGTCCCAGGTCTTCATGCACGTACCGTTTTCATGCCAGCGCAATCCGGTTCCGCTCGATCCCAAGCCTGCCATGAGGACGCCTGCCATGTCCAGAGATTTTGAATGAATGTTCAACAAATGAGTTGCGTTTTGCGATGCGTGCGATACGCTTCGCATCCGACATTGCCTTCTGCGCCAAGGCAGCGCATCGGGACAGGATCGATGGTCGAGACGGCAGAAGCCGAGCCCGAATACGACGATACCGCCATCCGCTTCCTCGAGGCGCTGTGGGGCGAGGGCTACCTGTCGCCCGGCGGACCCGAAGAAGTGGATCGCGTCGTCGAGGGGCTCGATCTTGCCGGCCGCACTCTGCTCGACATCGGCTGCGGCACCGGCGGCGTCACCCTTCATCTGGCGGAAAAATACGGACTTGCCCATGCCACCGGCTTCGATGTGGAAGGGCCGGTGGTGGAAGCGGCGCGGCGGCGGGCGGAGGCGCGGGGGCTCGCTCGCCGCGTCGTCTTCGTGCAGGCGCCGCCCGGCCCCCTGCCCTTTCCGGATGCTTCGTTCGACGTCGTGTTCTCGAAGGACGCCCTGCTGCATGTGCCGAACAAGGATTTTCTCTTCGCCGAAATCTTCCGCGTCCTGAAACCAGGCGGCGTCTTTGCCGCGTCGAACTGGATGATCGCCCATGACGGCGAACCGTCGCCGGCAATGAAGGCTTATGTCGCAGCGGAAGGCCTGTCCTTCGCCATGGCCTCGCCGGCGCGCTACGCCGCGGCGATGCGCCGGGCGGGCTTCGCCGATGTCGAGACGCGCGATCGCAATCCCTGGTACCGGGAGGTCGCGCGCGGCGAGCTGGCACGGTTGAAAGGGCCGCTTCGCGACACCGTCGCGGCCGCTGTCGGCGCCGCCTATGTGGAGAAAAACATCCGCACCTGGGAAGCCATGCAGACAGTGCTTGACTCGGGTGAGCACCGCCCCACTCATCTGCGCGGATGGAAGCCGGAGCCGATCGGATAGCCGGCGATGTTGGAGACCAGCCCGCCCATGAAGACCCCTGAACCCGAAGAGCCGCAGCCAGCCGCGCGCAAGGGCGAGCCGGAAAAGCGCGGCCGCAAGCAATCCAAGGAGGTGCGCCGCCTGCAACTGATCGAGGCGACGATCGATTCGCTGGCCAAGCGCGGCTATTCCGAGACGACCATGGCCGATGTCGCCGATGGCGCCGGCCTGTCGCGCGGCATCGTCAACTTCCACTTCGAGAGCAAGGAAAAGCTGCTCGTCGCCACGTTGCAGTTCATGGCCGACGAATATGCCGCGCATTGGCGCGCCGCGCTGCACAAGGGGGGGGACGACCCGTCCCGCCAGCTTGCCGCCGTGGTGGCGGCCGATTTCGACCGCTCGATCTGCAACAAGCGCAAGCTCGCCGCATGGTGCGCCTTCTGGGGCGAAGCGAAATCGCGGCCGACCTACCAGGCGTTGTGCGGCGCGCGCGACGCCGCCTACCAGACCGTCATCATCGATCTTTGCCGCACGCTGAAGGAAGACGGCGGCTACGCCTTCGAGCCGCAGGGGACGGCACTGGCGCTTTCGGCGATGCTGGAAGGCCTGTGGCTCAGGCTGATGATGGGCACGGAGGACGTAACGCGCGAAAGCGCCTTGCAGGCCGCCAACGAATTCCTCGCCTTGGCCTTTCCGCGCCACTATGCGCGACCGACGGCGTAAGCGAGGTCCGACAGGGGAAAACCACAAAGGGAAAAAGGGAGGAGAAACGATGAAGACATTGACCCGGCGGCTGACCTTGACGCTGGCGCTGGCCGGCACCCTCGCCGCCTCGGCCGCAGCACTTGCCGTGGCCGAAGACAAGGACCTGATCATCTTCGACTGGTCCGGCTACGAGGACCCGAGCTTCCATCCGAAATATGTCGAGAAGAACGGCGATTCGCCGACCTTCGCATTCTTTGGTGATGAGGACGAGGCGTTCGAGAAGATGCGCTCCGGCTTCAAGGCCGACCTCGGCCATCCGTGTTCGCAAAGCGTGGTGAAGTGGCGCGAGGCGGGCTTGCTGCAACCGCTCGACACCTCGAAAATCACCGGCTGGAACGATCTCAACCCCGGCATCATGGCGATGAAGAACCTCGCCACCGACGAGAGCGGCAAGGCATGGTTCATGCCGTGGGACTGGGGCGATACCCAGCTCACTTACAATTCCGACAAGATCGACGAGAAGGACGTGCAGTCGCTGAAGGCCTTCGCCGATCCCAAGTTCAAAGATCGCGTCTCGATCGGCGATAACGTCGACGACGCCTATGCATTGGCCAGCCTCGCCATCGGCCTGAAGGACTGGACAAAGATGACGGACGACCAGTTCAAGCAGGCGTCCGACTTCCTGCGCCAGGTGCACAAGAACGTCCGCCTCTACTGGACCGACACGACGGACATCGTGCAGGCCCTGTCGGGCGGCGAGATCGATCTTGCCTGGGCCTGGAACGACGCCACCGTCCAGTCGGTCGCCGCCGGCGCGCCGATCAAGTCGAAGAAAGACACGGACGAAGGCATGTCGACCTGGGTGTGCGGCTACGTGCTGTTCAAGGACGCGCCCGGCAACATCGACAAGGCCTATGACTACCTCAACGCCGTCAACGATCCGGAAGTCGCCAAGGTTCTGGTCGGCGACTGGGGCTACGGCCAGGCCAATACCAAGGGCATGGCCGGCGTCGACCAAGCGGTACTGAAGGAGAAGGGCTATGACGACGTGGAGAAATTCGTCGACAAGACGCTGTTCCAGTCGCCCGTGCCTGCCGACCTGAAGCTGAAGATGATCGCCGAGTTCGAGAAGATCAAGGCGGGGTACTGAGTCCCGCGCTCCCACCCGGTTGCCGCAGCCGCAACCGGGTGGAATTCCGGGGCGCCTGCTACCTGCCCGGAAGGCGGGTTGAAGCAGGGGAAAGCACAAGGGAAGCCGCGCTTTCGGCAAGCGTTTGCGACGTCCTGGCCTGACGACGCACCAGCAGATAAAACGCCACGACATGCGTGATCATCAGTGCGGGCACGTAGAGGATGGGGATCCAGTAGGTCGCCGCCAGCTCTCCCGCCTGTTCGGGAAGCCCGAACCGGGCGCCGTGATAGTAATTGACGAGAAGATCGGCCGTTCCGACGACGTTGAAGGCAACGACGAACAGCCAGAACAGCGGACGAATGCGGACGGTTGCCAGCGCCAGCATGGCCAGCACGCCGGTGGCGAAATCGCCGTAGGCGGCGGACGGTGCGAAACCGGCCGGCAGGTCGGGGCCGACGACCCCCGGAAGGATGAAGGCGAACCCGAAGAAGCGGAAGCTGTGCAAGGTGGCGATGGCGCGTTGCGCCTGGACGGTGTCCATCGCCTTCAGCCGGGGCCAACCATAGGCGCCGAGGAAAAGAAGCCACGGCACATAGCCGAGGATGAGTTGTATCGAAAAGATGGTCGAGGGAGACATACGTACCTCCTGTCGGAGCTATGCCGATCGAAAATGATGGCGTATTAAGCTTGGTACCAGTTGGTACCAATGTCAAGGAACAAGCGATGACAACCGCAGCCGAGGGTTCATCATTGCCGACAGGCTCGCAGGCGTCACCAGCGCGGGCACGCATCCTGGACGCCGCATTTGCGGCCTTTAGCGCGCAGGGCTATGCGCAGACCAGCATGCTGGAAATCGCCACCCGCGCGAAAGTCTCTAAGCGCGAGCTCTACGCCCTGGTCGGCAACAAGCACGACATGCTGGTCGCCTGCATTGCCGAACGCGCCGGCCGGATGCGTTCTGCGGCGGACACGCCCGAACCGCGCGACCGCGAAAGTCTTGCCGAGGCGCTAACGGCCTTCGGGGAACGGCTGCTGCGCGAAGTCACCGACCCGGTCGTCGTCGGCGTCTTCCGGCTGTCGATCGCCGAGGCCGAACGGGCGCCGGAAATCGCACAGGCGCTGGACTCGATAGGCCGGGCAGCGGCACGCGACGAACTGGCGGCGCTGCTGGCGAAGGCACAGGCGCACGGACTTCTGCAAGGACCTCCCACCGAACTGGCGAGGCAATTCCTGGTGCTGCTGTGGGGAGAACTGATGATGAATTTGCTGCTTCGTCTCGTCGAAACGCCGACGTCCGAAGAGATCGGTGAGCGCGCCCGCGACGCCGCATCTACCTTCCTGCGTCTGCACCCGGCCGGTCGGCCTCCCGATGATTTCAACAGGGCATGATCCGTCTTTCGGGATGGGCACCGCCATTGGAATTTCCCCCCTCTCGCCAATTCCATGGAATTCTCATAACGTCCGCTCGAGCCATTCAGCGCTTGGGGTAGCCAATGAATCGCCTGCTTCGCCGCCTTGCCTTCGCAGCCGCCTGCGCCATCCCCACCATCAGCGCCGCGCTCGCCATCGCAGCCGACCCGAAGGATCTGGTCGTGCTCGACTGGTCCGGCTATGAGGATCCGCTGCTGCACCCCGCCTACACCGCCAAATACGGCGGCGAGCCGAGCTTCTCCTTCTTCGGCGACGAGGACGAGGCTTTCGAGAAGGTGCGCGCCGGCTTCAAGGCCGATGTCGGCCATCCCTGTTCGCAGAGCGTGGTGAAGTGGCGCGACGCCGGCATCATTCAACCGCTGGACACGTCGAGGATCGCCGGCTGGAACGACCTCAACCCCGACATCATGAAGATGAAGGACCTCGCCACCACCGCCGACGGCAAGGCCTGGTTCATGCCGTTCGACTGGGGCAACACCTCGCTGCTCTATCGCACGGACCACGTCACGGCCGACGAGGCGAAGTCGTTGAAGATCTTCGCCGACCCGAAGTTCGAGGGCCGCGTCACCATCGGCGACAACGTCGACGACGCCTATGCGCTGGCTAGCCTCGTCGTCGGGCTGAAGGACTGGACGAAGATGACCGACGACCAGTTCAAGCAGGCCTCCGATTTCCTGCGCCAGGTGCACAAGAACGTCCGCTTCTACTGGACCGACGACACCGACCTAAACCAGGCCGTCTCCAGTGGCGAGGTCGACCTTGTCTGGGGCTGGAACGAGACGTTCGTGACGCTGAAGGGCCAGGGCGTGCCGATCGCCATGAATCGCGACACCGACGAGGGCCTGTCGACCTGGGTCTGCGGCTACGTGCTGCTGAAAGACGCGCCGCATCCAGACCAGGCCTACGATTTCCTCTCGGCCGTCAACGCCCCGGAGGTTTCAAGCTACATGGTCACGACCTTCGGCTACGGCCACGGCAATGCCGCCGGCATGACCGCGACGGACCACACGCTGCTTTCCGAGCGCGGCTTCGACAATCTCGACAAGTTCCTCGACAAGACTCTGTTCCAGCAGCCGGTGCCGCCGGAGCTGAAACAGCGCATGGTCGAGGAATTCGAGAAGATCAAGGCGGGCTATTGAGCGGACCTGCACAACGCACCGGCGTCGTCATCGTCGGCGCCGGCTTCGCGGGCCTCTCGGCGGCGCATGCGCTGAAGCACGCGGGCGTCGATTTCGTCGTGCTCGAAGCACAGGACCATGTCGGCGGCCGCGTCGAATCGCGGCTGAACGGGCTGGGTGAGCGGGTCGACACCGGCGGCCAGTTCCTGTGCGACGACATGCCGGAATTCCTAGCGCTGGCAAGGGCCTACGGCAGGCAACTGGTCGAGACGCGGTTCGACGGCGCGCCCGTCCGCCAGCCGCCGCTGTCGGTCGCGGAGATCGAGCGCTCCTATGCCGGCGCGATGGCGATCCGCGACCGGCTGAACGGGTTCTCGCCGGACGATCCGTCGCTCGCCGGCCTGACCGTGGCAGACTGGTTGGCGCGCCAGCCCGACGATGACGATGCCAAGGACGGCTTCCGCTCGATGATCGAAGGTCTCTGGTGCCTGGCGCTGGAGGACCTGCCGGCCTGGTATCTGGTATCCAACGACCGGCGCGTCACCAATGAAGCGCCGGAATTGCAGTATTTCATCGCCGGCGGCGCACATTCGCTGGCCGAAGCGATGGCACGTGACCTGGGAGATCGCACCCGGCTTAGAACCGAGGTGACGGGCATTCAATCTGCTCCGACTGGCGTGCGCGCGACGACTGGCGAAACGGGAAGCAAGGACGCTGCCCCCGTGTTCGTCGCCCGCGCCGTGCTGATCTGCCTGCCACCGGCGACGGCGGCAAAGCTCGACTATGCGCCCGCGCTGCCAACCGGCCTTGCCGGCGCGCTCGGCGCGTGGCGCAGCGGCGCGGTGATAAAACTGTTCCTGCGCTATCCCCATGCCTTCTGGCGCGAGCGCGGCCTTTCCGGCGTCGTGATGTGGCGCGACCCGGCCGGGCTGTTCGCCTTCGACGTCAGCCCGGACGATGCGCATCCGACACTGGGCTTCTTCATCGGCGGACCGATCGCGCAGGAAACTCGGGCACTGGGCGAGGCCGGCGTGAAGGAAAAGGCGATCGCCTGGCTCGTCGCCGCGCTCGGTCCGCAGGCGGGCGAACCGCTCGACGTCATGCTGCGCGACTGGACGGACGACCGTTGGAGCGGCGGCGCCTATTCGGATCTGGTCGTCGACATGGGCGCCACCGACGCCGAGGAGGTGCTGCGGAGGGGTGCGCCGCCGCTGTTCTTCGCCGCCTCGGAACTGTCGCCGTCCTATCCGGGCTATATCGAAGGCGCCATCGTGGCGGGCCGGGAGGGAGCGAAGAAGGTCATCGCGACCCTTCAATCCGCCATCGCCACCAGCGCCTCGGGATCGTAGGCCAGCCGTACAGCCGAGCCGACCGGAATATCGTCGGCGCCGAAGTCGTTCGTCTCGGTCACCGACAGCGGCTTTTCCAGCCCCGGTATCTCGACGACGAGATGGGTGATCTCGCCGAAGTAATGGCGCTCCACCACCGTGCCGGTGACCTGGAACTGGGATGTCTCGTCATCCCACAACACGCGCAGCCGCTCCGGCCGGATGCCGAGCGTCGCGGCGGCGCCGTTGCGCACGAAAGCCGTCGGCTTCTCGGTGTTGATGCGGCCGAACCCCAGCGTGTCGAGTGTGAGCGAGGCGCCGTTCTCCTCGACGATCTCGCCCCTGACGAAATTCATGCCGCCGAGGAAGTCTGCGACCTGGCGGTTCACCGGCCGCTGGTAGATCTCCTTCGGCGATGCGACCTGCGCGATGCGGCCGCCGAACATCACGGCGATGCGGTCGGACATGGCGAGCGCCTCGTACTGGTCGTGGGTGACCAGCACGAAGGTGATGCCGACCGCCTGCTGCAGGCGGCGCAGTTCCACCTGCATCTGCTCCCGCAGCTTCTTGTCCAGCGCCGACAGCGGCTCGTCGAGCAGCAGAACCTTGGGCCGCATCACCAGCGCGCGGGCGAGCGCGACACGCTGGCGCTGGCCGCCGGAAAGTTCGGTGGCGCCGCGCTTGCCGAGGCCCGTAAGCGATACCTGTGCCAACGCCTCCTCGACACGGCGCTTTTCTTCGCCTGCCTCCAGCTTCAGCCGCTTCAACCCATAGCCAACGTTCTGCTCGACATTGAGGTGGGGAAAAATGGCGTAGGACTGGAACACCATGTTGGTCGGCCGGCGATTAGCCGGGATGCCGTCCATCGGCTGGCCGTCGACCGCGATCGAGCCGGTCGTCGGATTGTCGAAACCGGCGATCATCCGAAGCAGCGTGGTCTTGCCGCAGCCGGACGGGCCGAGCAGCGAGAAGAACTCGCCCTCGTTGATGGAAAGGTTCGCCTCGTCCAGCGCCTTGAAGGCTCCGTAGCTGCGTGTGACGTTCCTGATTTCGATCATGGGCCTGATTTCGCCTATCGGCCTGGTTTCGCCCATCGGCCGCACGCTCTGTTCAGGCATACAGCCCTCCCTCGGATTGGGTGCGCCGTGCCGCACGGCGGCGCAGCACTTCGGCGATGGACAGCAGGATAAAGGAGGCGACGAGCAGCAACGTGCCGAGCGCCAGCACACCCGGCAGCTTGGCGGCGAAACGGAGCTGGCCCCAGATGTAGATCGGCAACGTCGCTTCCGTGCCGGTCAGGAAAAAGGCGATGATGAACTCGTCCAGCGAGATGGTGAAGGAGACCAGCAGGCTGGAGATGATTGCCGGCGTCACCATCGGCAGCGTGACACGCCGGAAAGTACCGAAGGCACTTTCGCCGAGATCGGCCGAGGCTTCTTCCAGCGAACGGTCGAAGCCCTCGAAGCCCGAGGTCAGCACCGTCATCGAATAGGGGATGCAGACCAGCACATGTCCGAGCACGACGGTGAATAGCGACAGCGACAGGCCGAGTTGGAGGATGACAAGCAGCATTGAGATGGCGACGATGATTTCCGGCAGCACCAGCGGCGCCATGATCAGCCCGTTGATGGGGCGTCGGCCGGGAAAGCGGTAGCGGGTGATGGCGCGCGCCGCGAGAATGCCGAAGACGGTGGAAAGCACCGACGCCGACAGGCCGACGATCAGGCTGTTCCAGGCGGCGTTGAGCAGTTCCGGCGTGCGCGGCAGGCCCTCGTACCATTTCCAGGTGAAGCCGGAGAGCGGGAACTTCGGCGTCGCCGCCGTGTTGACAGAAAAGACCGGCAGGAACAGCACCGGCACGTAGAGGAAGGCGACGTAGAGCACCGCGTAGACGGAGAGCCAGCCGCCCGGCAGGAGCCGTTTCAACCCGCTCATCGCGCCAGCCTCGCCGCGCGGCGGATGATGAGCACCGCTGCCCCCGCCATCGCCGTCACCACGATCATCGTGGTGACCGAAAGTGCTGCGCCCAGCGGCCAGTTGGACGCCTTGCCGAACTGCGCCTGGATGGCGTTGGCGATCATGACGCCGTCCTTTCCGCCCACCAGCTTCGGCGTGACGTAGTCGCCGACGGTCGGGATCATGACGATCAGCAGGGCAGAGATGACACCGGGCGCCGACAGCGGCAGGGTTACCCTAAGGAAGGAGCGCAGCGGCCCGTCGCCGAGATCTTTGGCCGCCTCGATCAGCGTGCGGTCGACCTTCTCCAACGATACGAAGATCGGCAGGATGGCGAAGGCCGCCCAGGCATGTACCAGCGTGATGATGACCGAGTTGGAATTGTAGAGGAGCGCGGTGATCGGCTCGTCGATGATGCCCAGTCCCATCAGGCCGGAATTGAGCACGCCGTTGTAGCCGAGGATGACCTTCCACGACATCACGCGTAGCAGGTAGCTGGTCCAGAACGGGATGGTGATGAGGAACAGCCACAGGCCCTTGCGATGCCCGCCGTGGAAGGAAATGTAGTAGGCGATCGGATAGGCCAGCACCACGGTGGCGACGCTGGTGACGAGCGAGATATAGAGCGAGCGCCACAGGAGATCGCGGTAGATCGGCTCGGTCAGCGCGATGCGGTAGTTTTCCAGCGTGAAGGTGCGGTCGATGGTGAGGTAGTGCTGCGTCCAGAAGGAGTGCGCGATCACCACCAGGATCGGCAGGACCAGCAAGACCAGCGCGTAAAGGAAAGTGGGGGTTATCAGGGCGAGGCCCTGTGCCGATTCCGACTGCAGAAGGGGCTTTCTCCCAGGCCGCGATGCGGCAAGCGGGGCCGATCCTTCCGCCGCCGCCGTCATGGCAGGGCCTCGGATCGCATACCGGTCGCTGGCCTGGATCGTCCCGCCACGCTGCCATCCCGTTTGCCGCCGGTCTGTTCCCCATTCACCCGCGGCGTCCAGCTTCCGGGCTGGCGTCCAGGCGGACCGGCTTTGTTTCATCATGAACGCATCCGCAGATTGAAATCAAGCGGTATTTCTGCGATATTGATTGAACGACCATTCAAAATGAAGTGAAGAACGCCGCGCTTCCGAGCGACTTGGCGTTCCCGGTGAAGCGGCGAATTCCGCCGTCGCAGGAGGTGAAGATGGCGGCATTGCGCGATACGAAAACGGCCGGTGATTTCGGCCGCCCCGGCGATGATGCAATCGACCTCGCAACGCGCCATCTCGTCCAGCCTTGGCCGGTCGCCGGATCGGCGGGGGCGGAGGCGCGCGCGCTGATCGGTGAAGGCGACGGCATCCACATCACCGACGGCGACGGCAAGCGCCTCATCGATGGACCAGCGGGCATGTGGTGCATCAATGTCGGCCACCGCCGCGAGGAACTGGCGCGGGTGATGTACGAGCAGGCGATGCAGCTCTCCTACAACACGCCGTGGTACACGATGAACGCGCCCTCGGCGGAGCTGGCGCGGCGCATCGCCGACCACGCGCCGGGCGACCTTTCCCACGTCTTCTACACCACCGGCGGTTCTTCCGCCGTGGAAACGGCGCTGCGTTTCATGCAGTTCTGCAACAATGTGCGCGGCCGGCCGGAAAAGAAGCTCATCCTGTCGCGCGGCGGCGCTTACCACGGCTCGACCTATCTGTCGGCTTCCCTCAACGGCCGCCCGCGCGACCGCGACTGGATGGACGGTGCCGACGGCCTCGTCGTCAAGCTGACCGCTCCCAACCCGTTCCGGCGGCCGGCCGGGGTCAGCCGCGAAACCTTCGCCGATTTCCTCGTCGAGGAATTCCGCCAGACGGTGGAGGAGATCGGCCCTGAGCGCATCGGCGCTTTCGTCGGCGAGCCGATCCAGGCCTCGGGCGGCGTCATCGTGCCGCCGGACGGTTACCTGAAACGCATCCGCGAGATCTGCCGCGCCAACGACATTCTCTACATTTCCGACGAGGTGGTCACCGCCTTCGGCCGGCTGGGCCATGTCTTCGCCTCGGGCGAAGTCTTCGGGCTCGATCCCGACATGATCACCTTCGCCAAGGGCGTCACCTCAGGCTATTTTCCGCTCGGCGGCGTCGTCATCTCCGGCCGGCTGCTGGAAGAACTGCGCCGGTCCAACCATCCCGACGCCATGTTCGCCCACGGCCTGACCTACACCAGCCATCCGGTCGGCTGCGCCGTCGCCCTGAAGAACCTCGATTTGCTGGAAGACGGGATCCTCGCCCATGCCCGCGAGGTGGCGCCCTATTTCCAGGCCCGGCTGAAGACGCTGGAGGACCTGCCGCTGGTCGGCGAGGTGCGCGGCATGGGCCTCATGGCCTGCGTCGAATGCGTCGCCGACCGCGACAGCAACAACCCGCTCGAGCTCGACAATGCGGTGGGCAAGCGCATCGACCGCCACTGCCACGAACTCGGCCTGCTTGTTCGGCCGCTGATCAACATGTGCGTGATGAGCCCGCCGCTCATTATCACGAGGGAGCAGATCGACACGATGGTGGCGATCCTGCGCGAAGGCATTTCGCGGACGATGGACGACCTCAGGAAAGAAGGCGTCTGGAACGGCTGACGGCCGGCAGCTACCGCGTGAAGCGGACTTCCTGCGCCGGAGTGGCGACACCGCAGACAAGATCGCCCGCAATGCGCAGGCCGCAGCTTTCGACCATCCGCCGGGAAGCGATATTCGTGGCGCCGACCAGTTCATAGACATGGCCGGCGCCGAGTTCTCGCGCGGCTGCATCGAGCAGTATGGCGTTGACAAGCCGACCTAGTCCGCTGCCGCGTTGAGATGCCGCCACGGCGATCAAGCCGACCCAGGCGTAGCGGCTGAACCGGCTGTGACGGTTGTGTGGAAAATAGGCATGCCCGCAGGCGACGATGGCGCCATCGGCATTCTCCAGCGCGATCGTCCTGGCGACCGAAGGAGTGCCGGCCAGCATCGTGCCGGAAAACGGCGCCATGCCGTTGTCGGCCAGGAATTGCTGCAGACGGCGCGTATCGTCGCCTTCCGGTCCGGATAGTGGCGGGCAGGCGCGAATGCCTGCGGGCAGGCCGGAGGACAGGATGCTTGCCACCCTGTCGGCGATGTCGGCGACCGCTGCGGTGAAAATGTCCCAGGTGTCGATCCGGTAGCCTCTGGCCTCCAGTCCCGGAAAGAAGCGAGATGCCTGATCCCGCGTCACCATGCGCAGGCCCAGGATGCCGTCGCGATCGAGTATCGTTTCGAGATCGCTCCATACCGCCCTGTCCGGATCGTCCGTGCCTATGAAACGCCCGGCGTTGTAGATGCCAGGCGTTTCCGCCATCCAGTCCCTGAATGTATGCGTGCGCTCTTGGAGCAACTGTTGGCGCTGCGTTCCGAAATAGCCGGCCATGTCCAAGCCCCCGCTTGCCTGCCGGTCAGTATGTTCCTCGATCATATTGCCGGCAAGCGGGGCACCGACCGGCGCTGCTCGAGAAATGGGACCGGACGTGGATTCTTCCCTGAAACGGGCTCAGCCCCGGCTCGCCAACGCCTCGTTGAGCGCTCCCATATCCTTCTCGTCCGGTGCCGCCGCAAGGTCGAGCACCGGCAACTGACGACGCAGGTGGTCGTGATGGGTGCGCACGCCGTATTCCAGGTCCGAGAGGAAGAAGCCGGCGAACGCTTCCGACAGCATCGATTCGTTCGACCACACTGAAAGCTGCACGTCCTCGGCCATGGTGTCGCGGTCGATGCGGTAGGCGAGATAGCGGGCGGCGGCCTGCTCGCGCGTCTCGTCGCGGTAGCGGTAGATGGCGCCGCGCAGCAGCGTCTCGCCGGTCGACAGCGGAAATTCCTGATAGAACTGCGCTGTCTCGGGCGTCAGGGCGATCACCGCGTTGGGGAAGATGCCGTAGTAGACCCAGGCTTCGCGCAGATGCTCCGGCAGGCGCTGCGGCCGCGGCGCGATCTTCACATAGTGCCTGACGCTCCAGCGGCGCCCGGCATGCGGATTGTAGGTGGCGAAGGAGCGCGACACGCCGTTGACGAAGGGCTCGTCGTAGTAGGTGGTGCCATAGAGGTCCTGCAAAGCCGGATGCGCCATGGCGACATGATAGCCTTCGTTGTCGACGTCGCGCACCGACTTCCAGTTGACCGGCGTCTTCTGCGTCCAGATGCCCCAGGACGGCACCATGTCGGCAACGCGGTAATGGGAAATCTCCGCCTCGATCGGCTTCAGGAGTTCCGCTACCGAGGGCTGCGGGCCGCCGGCGCGGAAGCGGATGAAGATGAAGCCCATCCAGATTTCGAGGTCGAGCGGGACGAGGCCGAATTCCTGCTTGTCGAGGTCGGGAAAGGACCGCGGCCGGGCGGCCCCCCTGAGCGTGCCGTCGAGGTTGTAGACCCAGCCATGGAAGGGGCACACAAGCGCGTTCCTGCAGGAGCCCTTCTCGTCGGCCACGACGCGCGAGCCGCGATGACGGCAAAGGTTATGGAAGCCGCGCACCACGCCGTCCTTGCCCCGCACGACAAGTGCCCGTTCGCCGACCACGTCCATGGTTAGATAGTCGCCGGCGTTCGGCACGTCGCTGACATGGCCGACGATCTGCCAGTGGTTGCGGAACAGATGCTCCTTCTCCAGGTCGAGAAGCGCGTTGGAATGGTAACTCCAGCCAGGCAGGCCCCTGCGATCCCAATCGTTGGGAACGGCCACATCGCGCAGGTGCGGGTTCATCGCCATGCTCTTATTTGTTGAATGGTCATTCAATAAAAGCATATTTTTTGTTCAAAGGCAATGATTTGCGGTAAATCTGCTGAACATCGATGGCACCGCACTGCAAAACCGATATGGCAATATCGATCCGGCGCGAATGAAAAACCCCGCCGTTTCCGCATCTTACACAGGAGATCGAAGCACCGGGCCTGCCGGTGTACCCTGCCCTATCCGTGTCGGGTGTAGAGCACGTCCGGCAGGCCTTCTTCATTGGCTGAGCCGGCAGAGAAGGCCGAAGCGCGAAAGCCGTGCCGTTCATAGAAAAGGCGGGCGCCGGCATTGGCCTGGAAGCAATAGAGTTTCGTCTCGCCCGCGCCTACCGTCGCCGTTTCGAGCAGGCGACCGCCGATACCCCGCCTGGTCCATTCGGGGCTGAGATAGAGCAGATTCAGCCATCCCTCATGCGCGGCGACGAAGCCGACGATTTCACCGCCGGCCTCTGCCACGGTGACGGACTGCCGCGGCAACACCGTCTCGCGGATGAAGGCGAGGTCTTCGTCCGGCGTATGCAGCTTCGGCATCCAGACGAGTGACTCCAGCGACCGGCGCAGCACCCGCGCAATCGCCGGCGCGTCGGACATCGTCGCCCGACGCAGTTCGACAATTTCGACCGAACTAGGAGCCATCAGCAGTGCGAAAGAGCGAACGGCCAAAGGCCGCAAGCGCGACTGCGCGTCGCGCCCCGTGGCGCGCCCCGTCCGGAGCGAGCCGCGAAGCGGCGACAGCGTGAGGACAAATCAAGCCGCCTGCTTCTTCGGCTGGATGAGGCCGCGCGCGATAAGGAGCTCGGCGATCTGCACGGCGTTGAGCGCGGCGCCCTTGCGCAGGTTGTCGGAGACGATCCAAAGGTTGAGCGCATTGTCGAGCGTCGAATCCTCGCGGATGCGGGAGATGTAGGTGGCGTCCTCGCCGGCGCTCTCGATCGGTGTGATGTAGCCGCCGTCCTCGCGCTTGTCGACGACAAGGCATCCGGGAGCGTCCCGGAGTATGTTCCGCGCGTCGTCGGCCGAGATCGGCTTCTCGAACTCGACGTTGACGGCTTCAGAATGGCCGATGAAGACCGGCACGCGCACGCAGGTGGCGGTGAGCTTGATCTTCGGGTCGAGCATCTTCTTCGTCTCGGCCACCATCTTCCACTCTTCCTTGGTGGAGCCGTCGTCCATGAAGACGTCGATGTGCGGGATGACGTTGAAGGCGATGCGCTTGGTGAACTTCTTGGCCTCGACCGGATCGGCGACGAAGACCGCGCGCGTTTGCGTGAACAGCTCGTCCATCCCTTCCTTGCCCGCGCCTGAAACCGACTGGTAGGTCGAGACGACGACGCGCTTGATCGTCGCCGCGTCGTGCAGCGGCTTCAGCGCCACCACCATCTGCGCGGTCGAGCAGTTCGGATTGGCGATGATGTTCTTCTTCGAGAAGCCGGAAATGGCATCCGGGTTCACTTCCGGCACGATCAGCGGCACGTCCGGGTCATAACGGAAGGCCGAGGAATTATCGATGACGACGCAACCCTGCCTGCCGATCTTCGGCGACCATTCCTTGGAGACGTTGCCGCCAGCCGACATCACCGCGATGTCGGTGTCGGAGAAATCGTAGGTATCGAGCGCCTTCACCTTCAGCGTGCGGTCGCCATAGGACACTTCCGTGCCCTGGCTGCGCCGCGAGGCGAGCGCCACCACCTCGTCGGCGGGGAAGCCGCGCTCTTCCAGAATGTTGAGCATCTCGCGGCCCACATTGCCCGTGGCACCGACTACCGCAACCTTGAAACCCATCGAAATCTCCTGTCGCTCTCCGCTTGGTTGCTTCGAGAGAACCCGCCGGCCGGTGCGGGTCCCGCCTCCCTCGGGCCGGACCCGGGGAGAGGGCGAGCTGGCCAAGGGAGATCAGACCGTGGTGACGGTCGCTTTTTTGGCCGTGGTTTTGGTCGAGGACAGGCGCGCGACGGTGCCGCCGGCCACACGGTGGCCGGGGAAATCGAGGGCAAACAGCGCCATCAATATGCCGCGCATTGGGAACGTTCCTGTTCGGCGGTGGCTTTTACGCGCTTTGCGTACGGAGTCAATCGACTTGCCTTGCGGTCGCCCGCCGCATGAGGCCATTTCGCCGCTGGCTCTTGCAGGACGGCCGATCTTTGCACATCGTGCGGCATTCGAGGCGGGGGCGGACATGCGCGGTGAGGTTCTCCACTACGACGAGGCGCAGGGCTTCGGCTTCATCCACGGCGCGGACGGCAACCGCTACACCTTTGTTGCCGAGGACCTGCGTCGGCAGATGCCTATGGAAAAGGGCGCGGTCGTCGAGTTCCAGCCGAACGGCGACAAGGCGCGCGCCATTTTCACGATCCGCGCTGCGGCGGCCGACGACGCCGCCCCGGCAACACCGTGGCAGCCAGGCCCGCCGCCGATGGAACCGGCTGCCGCCGCGCCCACGGCGCCGCCGCATTTCGGCCGGCTCGCCGTCGCGGATGCCGTCCGGCCACGCTCGACCGGCCTGTGGGCCTATTTCCGGCGCGGCCTGACGGAAAACTACGCCACCTTTCGCGGCCGCGCCCGCCGCAAGGAATACTGGGGCTATTTCCTGTTCTGGAGCATCGCGGCACTGGCCATCTGCTTCATCGGCCTGATCGTCGACGGCGCGGCCGGCAATCTGGACAGCAGCGACGGGCCGCTGCTCACCATAGCTGCCCTGGGCCTGTTCGTGCTCGCGACCATCCTGCCGGGAGTGGCGATCACGGTGCGCCGCATCCACGACATGGGCCTGTCGGGCTGGTTCTACCTGCTGGTGTTCGTACCCTATATCGGCGCACTGATCGTTTTCGTCTTCACGCTGCTTCCCAGCCAGAGACAGGAAAACAGATGGGGTTCTGTGCCGGAAGGCATACGGCTCTGACAGACCGGGGAACAAGGCAGCATGACGGCCGCTGGGAGCCATGAGAACGCCGACATCGTCGCCATGCGGACTTGCCGGCATCGTTGTTTCAGCCGAGGCGGGTGGTGATGGCGAACCTGAGGATATGGCTTGCGAGCCGGTGGGTGGCAGCCGCCGGATTCATGGCAGCAGCGCTTCTGGCCCTATGGCCTCTCGTTCATGCAGCCTATGCCTTGCCGCTCGTGCTGATCTTCCTCCACAGCCCGGGTTACATGCTCCACCAGGTCGAGGAGCATACCGGGGACCGTTTCCGCACCTTCGTCAATCGGCACATCTTCGGCGGCCGCAATGCACTCAGCGTCGCGGCGGTCCTTGTCATCAACATTCCCGTCGTCTGGGGCCTCAATCTGGCCGCGCTCTATGCAGCATATCTGTGGGGTGCCGGCTATGGGCTGGTGGCGCCCTATGCGATGCTCGTGAACGGCGTCACCCACATTGCCGCCGCCGTGCGCTTCCGCCGCTACAATCCCGGACTGGCGACATCCCTGCTGATATTCCTGCCGGTCGGCATAGGAACGATTATGGCGACCGGCCCGGTCGACTCCGGCTTTCACTGCGCGGCGCTGGGTCTGGCGCTCCTGCTGCATGCCCTCATCGTCGCCGATGTTCTCCTGCGCATCAGGCGCGGCACGGCCTGACGCTGCCTCCGCTGCGGATGACGTCGCCCGAAAGCAGGAACGGGCGAACCCCATGAGAATGGGGCTTCGGCCGGTTTTCAGGCGAAGAACCTGGCGATGATGGCGTCGCCCATCTCGGCGGTGCCGACTTCCTTCGTACCGGCCGAGGCGATGTCCTTGGTGCGCAGGCCGTCGTCGAGCACGGCGGCGATGGCCGCCTCAAGAGCGTCGGCCTCCTTCACCATGCCGAAGGAATAGCGCAGGCACATGGCGAAGGACGCGATCATGGCGATCGGGTTGGCGATGCCCTTGCCGGCGATGTCGGGAGCCGAGCCATGGACCGGCTCGTAGAGCGCCTTGCGCTTGCCGGTCTTGGCATCCGGAGCACCGAGCGAGGCGGACGGCAGCATGCCGAGCGAGCCAGTCAGCATCGCGGCAACGTCCGACAGCATGTCGCCGAACAGGTTGTCGGTGACGATGACGTCGAACTGCTTGGGCCAGCGCACGAGCTGCATGCCGCCGGCGTCGGCCAGCATATGGTCGAGCTTGACGTCCGAATACTTCGCCTTGTGCGTGGCGGTGACCACCTCGTTCCACAGGACGCCCGACTTCATGACGTTGCGCTTTTCCATCGAGGTGACGTGGTTCTTGCGCGTGCGCGCCAGCTCGAAGGCGACACCGGAAATGCGCTCGATCTCGAAGGTATCGTAGACCTGGGTGTCGATGCCGCGCTTCTGGCCGTTGCCGAGATCGATGATCTGCTTCGGCTCGCCGAAATAGACGCCGCCGGTGAGCTCGCGCACGATCAATATGTCGAGGCCCTCGACCACCTCCTGCTTCAACGACGAGGAGGCGGCGAGCGCCGGATAGCAGATGGCGGGGCGCAGGTTGGCGAACAGTTCGAGGTCCTTGCGCAGGCGCAGGAGACCGGCCTCGGGGCGCACCTCGTAGGGCACCGGGTCCCATTTCGGGCCGCCGACGGCGCCGAACAGCACCGCATCGGCGGCCATCGCCTTTTCCATGTCGGCGTCGGAGATCGCCACGCCATGGGCGTCATAGGCGCAGCCGCCAACCAGCCCCTCGTCGGTGACGAAGCCGGAGCCCAGTTTCTCGTTCATGGCGGCGATCAGCTTCTTGACCTCGGCCATCGCCTCGGGGCCGATGCCGTCGCCAGGAAGGAGGAAGAGCGTTTTGGAAGCCATGGGATACCGTCCGGAACAAGCGGGAATTGCACAAGCGCGGCCTAGCTAAACGCCACGGCGCCAGGACGCAAGCCATGCGTAAAGTCAAAACGCCCGGCGCACGAAGCGAAGGCAGCAGGACCGGCGTCCGATCACCTGGAAAACGAAAGGGAATCCGCACAGACAACCCGCCGTTGGTGGAGCTGAGGGGGATCGAACCCCTGACCTCGTCATTGCGAACGACGCGCTCTCCCAGCTGAGCTACAGCCCCGTTCGGCGGATGGCGCATTTATGTGGTGGGGCCGTCCGCTGTCAAGCGAGCAAATCACGGCCGATACCGTCTGCGCGGGCAGTCGCCGGCTCGCCCCGGTGGAATGGCCGGCAACCGACCATAGTCTCGACGGGCGCCCGTGCCCGCCATGCGATCAGCGGATCGCCATTGCGCCGTCGGCGGCCACTTGCCCGTCTTCGCGTCAATGGCTACATGTCGTCGACACGCGGAGACCGGCATGATCGCCCTTATTCAGACCCTCGTCCTGGCCCTCGATCTCTACTGGTGGATCATCATCGCCTCGGCGATCTTCTCATGGCTCTATGCCTTCAACGTCGTCAACCCGCGCAACCAGTTCGTCGGCGCGGTCGGCAACGCGCTGTTCAGGCTGACCGAGCCGGCGCTGCGGCCGATCCGCCGCTTCATGCCAGACCTCGGCGGCATCGACATCTCGCCGATCATTCTGCTGCTCGTGCTGTTCTTCCTGCGCCAGTTCCTGATCACCACCGTGGCGCCGATGATCGGCTGACCTGCCGTCATGAGCGGGCCGGTCAGGCCGCGTGGTGACGGCATCGATGTGTTCGTCCGGCTGACGCCGAAATCCTCGAACGACGCGCTGGAAGGGCTGGCGGAAACGGCCGACGGCAGCAGCCATCTCAAGGCGCGCGTGCGCGCCGTGCCGGAAAAAGGCGCGGCCAATGCGGCGCTCGAAAGGCTTCTGGCCAGAGCGCTCGGTGTGCCCCTCTCGACCGTCAAGGTCGTCGCTGGCGGCACCTCGCGGCTGAAGACGGTCCGCATAACCGGCGATGCCGCCACCCTCGCTCACGCTGTCGGGCGGCTGACGCTCGGCTAGAGCAATTGCAGCCGGACGGAACCGTCCAGCGTCGCAACATGCGGCTGAAACAAAAAGGTAAAACGTTACGCCGTTCCCGTGAAACGGTGAACCGATCTAGCTGGCCACCGCCTTCGGCGATAGACTGGACGCGTCCGAAACGGAGACGTTCCATGCGCACCCTTCTCGCCGTCGCTGCCGTTGCCGCCTGCGCCGCCGTCCGTCCCGCCTTCGCCGGGGAAATTTCCAGCGCCTACACCGATCTCGATTGGAAAGCCGATTGCGTCACGTATGGACAGGCTGCGGAGGGCGAAGGCGACTGGGCCGATCTCGCCTGCTCCGGCTACCGCGGCTATCCGGTGCTGATCGCCTATGACGATGCGCGCGAGTCGATCTACTACGGCTTTCCCGCCACCGACATGACCGGCATATGGGAAAGCTTCGTCGCCTTCAACGAATCGGCCGGCAAGGTCGAATGGCGCCTTGAGACAGAGGGCGACATCGCCGTTCCCTTTGCCGCCATCCATCGCCGCTCGGTCAACGACAGCGACGACGGAACCAGGAAGACGGATGTGCTTGTCGTCTCCAGGGTCGGCCAACCCGGCGGCGAACCCGGCTGCACGGTCGGCCTCGTCGCCGTGGAAGGCAATCCGAAAGCCAACGAGGAAGCCCGCAAGATCGCCGATGAGAAAGCGAAGGCTTTTCAGTGCGGCAAGGACCAGCGCGTAACCAGCGGCGCCGTGCCCGCCTTCGGCCGCGTCGACAACTGACGACGACGCGGCTAGGCCAGAGACGGTCTGGGCCTATTTGCCCTTGGCGCGCTCGATCGCCTCGACGATCATCTTCCTGGCATGGGCGGCATCATGCCAGCCGCCGATCTTGACCCACTTGCCGGGCTCCAGATCCTTGTAGTGCTCGAAGAAATGCGCCACCTGGTCGAGCGTGATCTGCGGCAGGTCGGTGTAGTCGAGCACGCCTTCGTAGCGCTTGGTGATGTGCGGCGAGGGCACCGCGATCACCTTCTCGTCCTGCCCGGCATTGTCTTCCATGATCAGCACGCCGATCGGCCGCACGTTGATGACGCAGCCGGGCACCAGTTCGCGCGTGTTGCACACCAGCACGTCGATCGGATCGCCATCGCCCGACAGCGTGTGCGGCACGAAGCCGTAATTGCCGGGATAGCGCATCGAGGTGTGCAGGAAGCGGTCGACGAACAGCGCGCCGGCCTGCTTGTCCATCTCGTACTTGATCGGCTGACCGCCGATCGGCACCTCGATGATGACGTTGACGTCCTCGGGCGGGTTGTTACCGGTGGCTATGGCGTCGATGCGCATGGCTGTCTCCTTTTGTCGGCGTCACCGATAGAGGCACGCGCGAAGCTGTGCAATGCGACGAATCGGGTAGAAACGGGCAATGTCCGGGGTGGAGCCAAACTCCCGTCCGAAATCGCGGGAAACAAAGAACCGGGCGTCTACGCCCGGCAAGCGGCAAGGCCTCCGGCCGCGCCGTCTATTCCCAGACGAAGGCGACCTTCTTCAACGCCTTGTGCTCGAACACCTCGACACCTTCGGCGACATCGCGGCCGCCGGCACCGGCGTAGAAGGAAAGGGCGTTGTTGTTCTCCTCCAGCGCCCAGACCACCATGCCTTTCAGGCCATGATCGGCGAGCGTGCGGCGCGCCGCCGAGAACAGCCGGCTACCGAGCCCGATGCCCTGGTATTCGGGCAGCATGTAGAGTTCGTAGATCTCGCCTTCCTGGCTGAGTTCGCGGGCACGGTTCTTGCCGATCGTGGCGTAGCCGGCAATGGCGCCGCCGATCTCCACCACCAGCACCGTCGCGGCGCGCCGGATGGCGTTCGCCCACCAGTCGGCGCCACGGCGGTTGATCATCGCCGTCAGCGCGCGATGCGGGATGATGCCCGCATAGGCGTTGCGCCAGGCTTCGAGATGCACTTCGGCGATCTCGGCCGCGTCACGCGGTTCTGCCTTGCGGATGTCGATGGTCAGCGTATTCATGATTTGTTAACCATAAACACGGCTGTCGCGATTGCAAGAACCGAAGCAGGCGCCGCGAGCGCCGTTCATCAATCGTGAAGACGGGCGGATCGGCGGCCTTCCGAAGCGGGCTCTCAGATTTCGACCAGATGATCGTCCAGCTCGTTGACGTCGCCTGGCGTCACCGGGAAATGCTCGGCCAGCACCGTTCCGACCGCCTCGACCGCCTGCACGAAGCCGTCCGCCAGCCGGTCGCGGGCGGCATGCCCGGTCAGGTCACGGACCACGCCGTCCCACACATGCTGGCCGACGCGTGCATCGATGCCGGAATCGGCCAGCACCACGGCATAGCGCTCGGCCAGCGAGACGAAGATCAGCACGCCCGTGCGCGCCGCCGTGACATGCACGTTGCGGGCGAGGAACTGCCTGAGCGCATTGGCGTGCGCCGCCTGGTAGCGCAGCCGGCGCGGCACCAGATGGATTCGCAAGGCCGGCACGAGCCACAGCAGCGCCAGCATGGAGGCGCCGGCCAGCATCTGGGCGAGCACGAAATGCGGCAGGCGGATGCTGATCCACCAGTGCTCCAGCCCCCAGGCCACCGCCAGGCTGGCGATCAGCATGGCGATCAGGGCGGTGAACGCCGCCGGGAAGAAATAGCCGTCGCTGGCGCGTGCCACCACACAATAGATCTCGCCGTCCGTCTTCGCCTCGGCGGCGCGGATGGCGGCGGTGACGCGGGCGTGTTCTTCTGTCGTGATCGAACGGGTCGCCATGTCTCACCAGCCTCCCGAAGCGCCGCCGCCGCCGGAGGAGCCTCCGCCGCCGGAAAACCCGCCGCCACCGGACGACCAGCCACCACCGCCTCCGCCAGACCATCCGCCGCTGCCCGAGGTCCACGAGCCGCCGGAGGAAGACGAGCGCCGCCGCTGGTCGAAAGTCATGCCCAGCCAGCGATAGCGGCCGGGGCCGATCTTGGTGCCGAAGATCGGCGGCAGGATCGCCATCGCCATGCCGCCGAAGAAGATGGTCGCCCAGATGGCGAGGAAGATGAAGAAGATCACCGTATCGGGATCGATCGGGCTTTCCTGTTGGTTGCGCTTGCCGCGCGCCTCCAGTTCCTCGGGGTTGCCCTCCAGAACCATGACGATGTCGTCGACAGCCTTGGAGATGCCGCCGGAGTAGTCGCCGGCGCGAAAGGCCGGCACCAGGTCGTTCTCGATGATGAGCTTGGAATGCAGGTCGGTCAGCGTGCCTTCCAGCCCGTAACCGACCTCGATTCGCATCTTGCGGTCGTCGCGCGAGATCAGCAGGAGCACGCCGTTGTTCTCGCCCGCCTGGCCGAGCCCCCAGGCACGGAACAGCTTGTTGGCGTAGGATTCGATATCATCGCCGCCAAGGCTCGGCACGGTGGCGACGACGATCTGGTCCGATCCCTTCTTTTCGAAGTCGGCGAGCTTCTCAGTCAGCGAGGCTTCCGTCGCCGCATCGATCATACCGGCATCGTCGACCACCCGGCCGGTGAGCTTCGGCAGTTCGGCGGCGAGAACGGCCAGCGGAACCAGCAGCAGGCAGGCAACGACGAGAAGCGTTCGCTGCCATGTCGGAGCCGTCGGCCCAAAGGAAGGTGCGAAGAAGCGCAAGATCAGCCAGCCATCAACGTGCAGGATTCGGGCGCGACCTCAGCCACCCTGCCCGCTGCCGCCGGTCGTCGTCCCGCCGCTGGTATTGCCGCTGCCGAAGTCCACTTTCGGCGGCTCCATCTTGTCTTCCGCCACGGTGAAGTTCTGGAACGGCTGGTTGGAGCGGAACCAGAGGGTCGCCCACAGGACGGACGGGAACGTACGCAGCGTCAGATTGTAGTCCTTGACCGCCTGGATATAGTCGCGGCGCGCCACCGCGATGCGGTTCTCGGTGCCTTCGAGCTGCGCCTGCAGGGCCAAAAAGTTCTGGTTGGCCTTGAGGTCGGGATAGTTCTCGGTGATCGCCAGGAGCCGCGACAGCGCGCCGGTCAGACCGGACTGGGCGTCCTGGAACTTCTTGAACGCCTCCGGGTCGGACAGCGTTTCCGGGCTCACCGTCACCTGCGTCGCCTTCGAGCGCGCCTCGACCACGGCTTCCAGCGTGCCTTTCTCATGCGCGGCATAGCCCTTCACCGTTTCCACCAGGTTGGGGATAAGGTCGGCGCGGCGCTGGTACTGGTTCAGCACTTCGCTCCAGGCCGCCTTGGCGTTCTCCTCGGCCGTGGGGATAGTGTTGTAGCCGCAGCCGGCGAGCAGCGGCAGCAGCGCCGCCATACCAGGAAGGTGAGCAGGCTGCGCAGGGAAGGAAGCGGTGCAAGACGGTCTGCGTGCATCGAAGGGTCCTCATGGCATCGGATGCCGAAGCAATAGCACAAACGGCGGCCAAGGAAATGGCAGGTCGCGCTTGGCATGGCCGCAGCGCTTCGGCAGGCCCTGTGCAGGCTTGCCGCGACCGGCTAAGCTGGCCGCGAAAACGGGATCGACCATGGCTGGCAAGCAGAACGGCGACGGCGAGGCCGAATCGCAGCGCATATTGCGGCGCCTGGCCGCGGAGAGCGAGCCGGGCGGTACCTTCGTCGCCCGCATGACCGGCCGCGCCCGCGATCATCTGTCGGCTGCCGACGTCGATTCGTCCGACCGCATCGAGCAGATCGGCACCCGCATCGGCCGCTGGCTGGCCGCCGCCATCACCGTAGCCGTGCTGGTCGGCTTCGTCCTGTTCCTCATGCAGCGCGGTTAGATATCCATGGACGAGAGCATTCCAGGCGGCGGCGCACGCGCGGTCATCGTCGTTTCCAGCCATGTCGCCCGCGGCTCGGTGGGCAACCGCGCCGCCGTCTTCGCGCTGGAGACGCTCGGCTTCCCGGTCTGGGCCGTACCCACCGTCATCCTGCCCTGGCATCCCGGTCACGGACGCGCCACGAGGATCGTTCCGCCGACGGAACAGTTTTCGGCGCTGCTGGCCGACCTGGCTCGCGCGCCCTGGCTGGGCGAGGTCGGCGCGGTGCTGTCGGGCTATCTCGGCGAGGCAGGGCAGGCCGAGCCAATCGCCGATCTCGTCAAGGCCGTGAAGGCGAAGAATCCCGCCGCACTCTATGTCTGCGACCCGGTGATGGGCGATTCGGGTGGTCTCTACGTGCCTGAGGCGACGGCGGTGGCGCTGCGCGACCGGCTGATGCCACTGGCCGACATCGCCACGCCGAACCGCTACGAACTGCAATGGATGGCCGCGGTTGCCCTCCCCGACATCCGCTCGACGATCGCCGCCGCGCTCGATGCCGGCCCGGCCACCATGCTGGTGACCTCGGCGCCGGCCATGATGGCGGGTGGCACCGGCAACATCCTGCTCGACGGCAACCAGGCGCTGATGGCCGAGCATCGCCTGATCGAGCGACCTCCCAACGGGCTGGGCGACCTGACCGCCGCCGTCTACCTGGCGCGCATCCTGTCCGGCCAGTTGCCGGCCAAGGCACTGCAGACGACCACGGCCGCCGTCTACGAGATCCTCGCCCGCACCGCCAAGCGCGGCGGCGACGAGCTGCAGCTCGAAACGGACGCGCAGAGCCTGTCGCATCCCATGGCCATGGTGCAGCTGCGCCACCTGCTGCATCCGGGGCGGGACCGCCGCGCGTGAGCGCAGCCCGTGCCGCGACGCTGGCCGGCGTGGACGGCTGCAAGGCTGGCTGGATCGCCGTTTGGGCACTACCGGGCCAGGCGCCGGCCGTTTGCGTCATGCCCAGCTTCACGGCCCTTCTGCAATCGCTGGCCGACGATGCCGTCATCGCTGTCGATATGCCGATCGGTCTGCCGGATTTCACGGCCAGGGGCGGGCGCGGACCAGAGACGCTGGTGCGGCCGCTTCTGGGCGAACGTCAGTCCAGCGTCTTCTCCATCCCCTCGCGTGCCGCCGTCTACGCCGAGCCGGGGCCGTTCGCCGATGTCGAGGCCTGGTACGCGGCCCACCGGCGTGCCAGCGCAGTGGCGATCGCCACCTCCGACCCGCCGCGCGGCGTTTCGATCCAGGCTTTCGGCATCTTCGCCAGGATCCGCGAGATCGACGCACTGCTGATGGCGCAACCGCGGTTGCGCGAACGTGTCTTCGAGAGTCACCCGGAAGTCGCCTTCTGGCGGCTGAACGGCGGGCAGGCCATGCGCCTGCCCAAGAAGATCAGGGGCACGGTGAACCCCGCCGGCATGGAGGAGCGCAAAACGCTGCTTGCCCGCCATGGCTACAATCGCGTCTTTCTCGACCAGGTGCCGCCGCGCGGCGCGGCGGCCGACGATTTCCTCGACGCGGCGGCCATGTTCGTCATCGCAGCCCGGATCGTGCGCGGCGAGGCCCGTCCCTTCCCGGAGCCTCCCGGAACCGACCGGTTCGGCATTCCGGTGGCGATCTGGACCTGAAGCGCTGGCGATCGCCTGTAATTCGTCGTTGATCCGGAGCGTCGTTTCCCGCTACAGCCTTTGGCGACAGGATCATGATCCCTGCCAGAAAGGTTTCATATCTCCGATGCCCCTGCTTCCCGATCACCTCATCGCCGGCTACCGCAACTTCATTACCGGCCGCTACGTCAGCGAAAGCGATCACTACCGTTCGCTGGCGCGAGAAGGGCAGGCCCCGGAGACGATGATCATCGCCTGCTGCGATTCGCGCACCGCGCCGGAAACCGTGTTCGACGCCGGGCCGGGCGAACTGTTCGTGCTGCGCAACGTCGCCAACCTCATTCCGCCCTACGAGCCGGACGGCGAATACCACTCCACCTCGGCGGCGCTGGAATTCGCCGTGCAGAGCCTGAAGGTGAAGAACATCGTCGTCATGGGCCATGGCCGCTGCGGTGGCATCAAGGCGGCGCTGAGCCACAACAGCGCGGTGCCGCTGTCGCCCGGCGATTTCATCGGCAAGTGGATGAGCCTGATCTCGCCCGCCGCCGATACGGTCGCCGCCTCGACCATGATGACCACGGGAGAACGAGCGACGGCGCTGGAACGCATCTCGATCCGCTATTCGATCGCCAACCTGCGCACCTTCCCCTGCATCAAGATCCTCGAGGACAAAGGCAAGCTTGCCTTGCACGGCGCCTGGTTCGACGTTTCGACCGGCGAACTGTGGGCCATGAACAAGGCGACCGGCGACTTCGAAAGGCCGGAGATCGGCTGAGGCGGGCGCACGGTTGCGCCGCCTGCCCCATCATCCTACATCGGCCATGGTCCCCCTTCTCCGCAACAGTCCCGGAAAGTTCCCGCCATGCCCGCCTCGACCGATCTCGCCGCCCATCCGCTGACGCACTGGACGGGGCCGCTCGGCCTGCCCGATTTCACCCGCATCGGCGACGGCGATTTCACGGCCGTCTTCGATGCGGCGCTCAAGGCGCACGAGGCCGAGATCGCGGCGATCGCCGACAATTCCGAGGCGCCGACTGTCACCAACACGCTGGCCGCGCTGGAGCTGTCGGGCCAGGCGCTCGATCGCGTGTCCTCGATCTTCTGGTGCAAGGCCGGCGCCAACACCAACGACACCATCCAGGCGCTGGAGCGCGAGGTGTCGCCGAAGATGGCGCGGCATTTCTCCGCCATCTCGATGAACGAAAAACTGTTTGCCCGCATCGACGATCTTTACCAGCGTCGCGAAAAACTCGGCCTCGATGCCGAAACGTTGCGCGTGCTGGAGAAGACCTGGAAAGGCTTTGTCCGCTCCGGCGCGAAACTCGACGCCGCCGGCAAGAAACGCCTCGCTTCGATCAATGAGGACCTGTCGTCGCTGGGCACGAAATTCGGCCAGAACGTGCTGGCCGACGAACGCGACTGGGCGCTGTTCCTCGACGCTTCCGACCTCGCCGGCCTGCCGGATTTCCTGAAAAGCGCCATGGCCGAGGCCGCCGAGATGCGCGGCCAGAAGGGGCGCTATGCGGTGACCCTGTCGCGCTCGATCTACGAGCCCTTCACAACCTTTTCCGAGCGCCGCGACCTGCGCGAGGCCGCATGGCGCGCCTTCACCATGCGCGGCGAGAATGGCGGCGCCTCCGACAACACCGCGGTGGTGCGCGACATGCTTGCGCTCCGCACCGAGAAGGCGAAGCTGCTCGGCTACGACAGCTATGCCGCGCTGAAGCTCGACGACACCATGGCCAAGACGCCGAAGGCGGTACACCGGCTGCTTGATCCGGTCTGGCAGAAAGCGCGAGAAAAGGCGGCCGCCGACCAGGCCGAAATGGAGCGGCTGGCCATCGCGGCCGGCAGCAACGAGAAATTCGCCGCCTGGGACTGGCGCTTCTGGCAGGAGAAGCTGCGCGCCGAAAAATTCGCCTTCGACGAGGCGGAATTGAAGCCCTACCTCCAGCTCGACAACGTGATTGCCGCCTGCTTCGACGTGGCGACGCGGCTGTTCGGCGTCACCTTCGAGGAAAAGAAGGGCATAACCGCCTGGCACCCGGACGTGCGGACCTTTGTAGTAAGGAACGCCGACGGTTCCGAGCGCGGCCTGTTCCTGGCCGATCACTTTGCCCGGCCGTCGAAGCGCTCGGGCGCCTGGATGAGCAGCCTGCAATCCGGCTATCGGCTGGGCAGCGGCGCCGCCCCCGTCATCTACAACATCATGAACTTCGCCAAGCCGCCGGCCGGCGAGGCCGCCCTTCTGTCGGTGGACGAGGCGAAGACCCTGTTCCACGAATTCGGCCATGCGCTGCATGGCCTGCTCACCGATGTGACATGGCCGTCAGTTTCCGGCACATCCGTCAGCCGCGATTTCGTCGAGTTGCCCTCGCAGCTCTACGAGCATTGGCTGACGGTGCCGCAGGTGCTGGAAAAGCACGCGTTGCACGTGAAGAGCGGCAAGCCGATGCCCAAGGCACTGCTCGACAAGATGCTGGCCGCCCGCACCTTCGGCGCCGGCTTCGCCACCGTCGAATTCACCGCCTCGGCGCTGGTCGACATGGCCTATCACGCACGCACGGAAGCGCCGGCCGAGCCACTTCGTTTCGAGGCCGAAACGCTCGCAAGGCTGGAAATGCCCGACACCATCGCCATGCGCCACCGCACCCCGCATTTCGGCCATGTCTTCGCCGGTGACGGCTATTCGGCCGGCTACTATTCCTACATGTGGTCGGAGGTGCTCGACGCCGACGCCTTTTCCGCCTTCGAGGAAACCGGCGATGTATTCAATCCCGCGCTGGCGAAGAAGCTGAAGGACAATATCTATGCCGCCGGCGGCTCGAAGGACCCGGAAGAGCTTTACAAGGCCTTTCGCGGCAAGATGCCGACGGCGGATGCGATGATGGAGAAGCGGGGGCTGGTATAGGTTGGTTTGGTGCGTCCTTCGAGGCTCGCTCCGCCCGCGCCTCAGGATGAGGAGCGTGTAGTGTTAGTCCCTCCGGAATAGCGTGACGTCTTGCCCTGCTGATCCGCGGTGTCAGCGCTGGCCTCCCTCATCCTGAGGTGCGAGCGGAGCGAGCCTCGAAGGACGCATCTTCAGTTCTTCACACTCGCCCCGATCAGCAAATCCGCATTCCGCGCCACCGCCTTCGACGGCCCGCCGGGGCCGAACAGCTGCGCGGAAATGTAGGCACCCTCGATCAGAAGCAGCAGCCCGTCTCCGAGCACGTCGGGGTCGCGCGCGCCCATCTCGGCTGCCATGGCGCGCAGGCGCCGACGCAGTTCCTTCTTGTTGGCCTCGCTGACAACGCGGGCGGGATGGCCTTCTTCCGGATATTCGACCGCCGCGTTGGTCATACCGCAGCCGCGATACCTTTTCTTTTGCGAGCGCTGCCCGACGCCTTCGAGGAAATCGACGATCTGGCGGCGCGCGTCGCCGGGGTGCTTTTTCACGGATTCGTCGAAGCGCGCCCAGAAATCGCGGTCGTATTGCCTGAGATAGGATGCCGCCAGTTCGTCCTTGGACGAAAAGGAACGGTAGAGGCTGGGTTTCGTCACGCCAGCTTTCCGGACGATCTCGTCTACGCCGATGGCACGGATGCCTTCGCGGTAGAACAGCTCGCGCGCCACGCCGAGAATCTTTTCGGCGGCCTTCGGCGCCGTTTGATCACTGTGCTTCATCGATGCTTCAATATTTTTCGCGGATGCCATCGGCGAACTCGCTTGACAATGTTACTGACCGGTACGTATGTCATGCGGCCAACGATTGATTGCAACGTACCGGTCAGTAACATGAACAGCGCCGTCACTCAATCCCGTCCCTTCGGCCAGCGCTACGCCTTCGTCGTGGTCGGCGTCATCTTCGTCAGCCTGCTGATAGCGGCGGGCCTGCGCTCGGCGCCGGCCGTCATGATGGTGCCGCTGGAGGAAAGCCTCGGCTGGCGCCGCGACGTCATCTCCTTCGGCGCCGCCACCGGCATCTTCTTGTACGGCCTCGCCGGCCCTTTCGCCGCCGCGCTGATGGAGCGCATCGGACTGCGCCGCACGCTCGTCGGCGCCTTCGCGCTGATGTCGGGCTCGACCGCGCTGTCGCTGTTCATGACAGAGGCCTGGCAGTTCGTCGTCACCTGGGGCGTCTTTTCCGGCATCGGCTCCGGCGCGGTGGCGACCGTTCTCGGCGCCACCGTCGTCAACCGCTGGTTCAAGACCAATCGCGGCCTCGTCATGGGCCTGATGTCAGCCTCCAGCGCCACCGGCCTGCTGGTCTTCCTGCCGCTGCTCGCCTCGCTGGCTCAGTCCGGCGGCTGGCGACCGGTGGCGCTCGCCGTTTCCATCGCCACCGCCTGCCTGATCCCTCTGGTATTCCTGCTGGTGCCGGAGCGGCCCTCTTCGATCGGCACGGTGCGCTTCGGCGCGGAGGCCGACGACGTGCCCCCGGTCTCGCCGGCCTCTGAGGGCAACTTCATCGCCCATACTTTGGGTACGCTGAAGAAGGCGGCCGGCACTCGGGTGTTCTGGTACCTGTTCGCCACCTTCTTCATCTGCGGCTTCACCACCAACGGGCTGGTTGGCACGCATCTGATCGCCTTTTGCAGCGACCAGGGCATCGGCGAGATTCAGGCCGCCGGCCTCTTGTCGCTGATGGGCATCTTCGACCTGATCGGCACCACCTTTTCCGGCTGGCTGACCGACCGTTTCGACCCGCGCAAGCTGCTCGGCGTCTACTATTCGATCCGCGGGCTGGCCCTGATCTACCTGCCCTTCTCGGGCTTCTCCGGCACGGCCCTGATCGTCTTCGCCGTCTTCTACGGGCTGGACTGGATCGCCACCGTGCCGCCGACGCTGCGTCTCACCAACGAGGCCTTCGGCGACCGCAGCGGGCCTATCGTCTTCGGCTGGATCGTCGCCGGCCATCAGGTGGGTGCGGCCGCTGCGGCCTATTTCGGCGGCGTCATGCGCGAGATGCAGGGCGACTACCAGCTCGCCTTCGTCATCGCCGGCATGACCGGCATCATCGCCGCCTGTCTGGCGCTGCTCATCAACACCGACCGGCCGAGCTTCGATCCCGAGCCCCAAGCGGTGTAACGAGCAGGCATAGTCAGGCATAACGGCGGGCGAAGGCGACGCAGACGACCACCACAGCGGTCGCCGCGATCATCGTCCAGGCGATCGGCTCGTGTAGAAAAAGGCCGGCCAGCAGCAGCCCGAAGAAGGGCTGCAAGAGCTGCAACTGGCCCACGCCAGCGATGCCGCCAAGCGCCAGGCCGCGATACCAGAAGACGAAGCCGATCAGCATCGAGAACACCGAGACATAGGCGAGGCCGAGCCAGGCCGGCATACCTATCGCCTCCCATGTCGCCGGCAGGGTAGCGAGCATGATCGCCAGCATGACCGGCAACGACAGGGCAAGCGCCCAGGAAATGACCTGCCAGCCGCCGAGCCGCCGCGACAGGGTGGCGCCCTCGGCATAGCCGAGGCCGCACAGGAGGATGGCCGCCACCATCAGCAGATCGCCTTCCAGCGAGCCGGAGCCGCCGCCCGACAGCGCGAAGCCGACGACGGTGGCGCTGCCGATGCCGGAGAACAGCCAGAAGGCCAGCTTCGGCCGCTCACCGCCGCGCAGCACGCCGAAGATGGCGGTAGCGAGCGGTAGCAGACCGACGAAGACGATGGAATGCGCCGCCGTGATGTGCTGGAGCGCCAGCGCCGTCAGCAGCGGGAAGCCGACCACGACGCCGAGCGCCACCACGCCAAGCGGCAGGATGTCCTGCCGCCGCGGCCAAGTCTGGCGCAGCAGCAGAAGCAACAGCGCGCCGAGCGCCGTGGCGATCACCGCGCGCGCCGAGGTGAGAAACAGCGGCGAGAAGCCGTCCACCGCAACCCGTGTCGCCGGCAGCGATCCGCTGAAGATCACCACGCCGAGCATGCCGCTGCCCCAACCGTCCGTCGTTCTCATCGCGCATCCCGCTCTGTCGGATATCGCCGCAGTGCTAGCCGAGGACCGCTGGTGCGAACAGAGATGGTTCGATACAATTCCGGATAACTGTATTGGTTCGATCACCTGTACGGATTGGAACGATGAACGACGAGATAGCGACGCGCACCGGCGCAGTGATGGCAGCGATCCGCGCCCGCATCGCCGGCCGCGCACTCGGTGCCGGAGACCGGCTGCCCTCGATCCGGCGCTTCGCCGCCATCATGGGCGTCTCGCCGGCGACCGTGGTCGAAGCCTACGACCGGCTCGCCGCCGAGGGGCTGATCCGCGCCCGGCGCGGTTCCGGCTTCTACGTCGCGGCAACCGCGCAGGTGCCGCTGGCGCTGGCACAGACCGGCCCGCTGCTCGAGCGCGCCGTCGATCCGTTCTGGGTGTCGCGCCAGTCTCTCGACGCCGATCCCTCGATGCTGATGCCGGGTTGCGGCTGGCTGCCCGCCGGCTGGATGCCGCACGAGGCGCTGCGCCGCGCCATGCGGGCGCTGGCGCGTGCCGACGACCATATCCTCTCCGACTATGGCGCCACGCGCGGCTCGCCGGCACTGCGCCGGCTCCTGCTGTCGCGCCTTGCCGAGGACGGCATCGAGGCATCGCCCGAGCAGATCATGCTGACGGCCTCCGGCACGCAGGCAGTCGACCTTATCTGCCGCTTCCTGCTTTCGCCGGGCGACACCGTGCTGGTGGACGACCCCTGCTACTTCAATTTCCGCGCCCTGCTGCGCGCGCATCAGGTCGAGCTTGCGAGCGTGCCTTATACGCCTAGCGGCCCGGACGTCGCCGCCTTCGAGGCGGCCATCGCCGCGCGGCGGCCGCGCCTCTACATCACCAATTGCGCCCTGCACAACCCAACCGGCGCTACGCTTTCGCCGCAGACCGCACACCGCCTGCTCAACATCGCCGCCGCGAACAAGCTGACCATCGTCGAGGACGACATCTTCGCCGATTTCGAGCCCGAACCCTCACCGCGCCTGTCCGCGCTCGACGGGCTGGAGCGCGTCATCCGCATTGGCTCTTTCTCCAAGACGCTGTCGGCCTCGGTGCGCTGCGGCTACATCGCGGCACGGCGCGACTGGGTCGACGGCCTGATCGACCTGCAGGTCGCCACTGCCTTCGGCGGCCCGAGCCCCGTCGCAGCAGAGATGATCGCCGGCATGCTGGCCGGCGGCTTCTATCGCAAGCATATGGAGGAGTTGCGCCGGCGGCTGGCGCGGGCGCGGCGCGACGTCGCCGGGCGACTGCAAACCCTCGGCATCGAACCGTGGCTGATGCCGCGCGGCGGCTTCTACCTGTGGTGCCGCCTGCCCGACGGCCACGATGGCGCCGACCTTGCGCGCGCCGTTCTTGCCGACAAGGTCGTGCTGGCGCCGGGCAACGTCTTCAGCGTCTCGCAATCGGCGGCCGATTTCCTGCGCTTCAACGTCGCGCAGTCGGGCGACCCGCACATCATGACCGCGCTCGGACGGGCGATGAAGCGGTAGGTACCGGCGCTGCCTTTCCAGCGCTTCGCCTGCCCGCGTGCCGTTCCGGCGCTTCGAACATCGACGTGCCGTTCCGGCACAGGGCGCGCTGTATCGCTTCAGGACGCTGACGGCCCGCCAACCACTCATGCGTTCCATCGTGGCGAGGTTTTCGCAAAACGCGGATGCCGGCTGGCCGGCCGCTTACCGATCGTTCACCATATCGCGCAGCATGCTCCAATGAAACCAACAGGTTAACGACAAACCCAGCTTCCGGCATCGTGTTTGGGCGGATACGGCCGGATTCCTGCATCGGGCCTGTCGAAAGGAACCTCATACCCACGCCGCGCCAACCCGGCGGCGTGTCCATTTCTACCAGGCAGCTTGCGGCACCGAACCGGATGCCGCTTTCCAGGCGATCGCCCGCATCATCAAGCGGCTGGCGCAGGCTTGGTAGAGCCCTCGTCCTCGGCGCCGGTTCGCCGGGATCTTGCGGTCCGTCCCGCGGCGATCGATTCGCGATCGCCGGCCGGCGCCCGAGGCGAGGGTAGAGGGACGGGGGGCAACGAAAAGGCCGCCGCTTCTTGCGAAGCCGGCGGCCTTCCCGTGTCTTTCGTCCAGTACGCGGCCCGTGGCACGATCCCGATTGCCTGAGGCTTGGGATCAAGCGCCGCGCGTCACGCGCTTCAGCGGAGAGACTGCTCCCCGTGAAGGCGATCCGCCGGGACCACGCTCTGGAAAACGAAATCACTCGACATCGGATCACCTCCTTTCGATTGGTTGAACACGAGCCCAATGTGGGGCCGTCGCCGACCGATTGCAAGGACGGATTTCCCCGCCGGAAAAGCCTCAGATGAAGCGTATCGCGTCGCCCTCGCGGATGCGTCCCGGCCGATCGACGGTGCAATAGACGCCGATGTTGTGCCCGTTGTGGCGCACCAGCGTGCGCAGGATGCCCGGATCGTTGTCGAACCCGTCCTGGGCGATAACGGTGAAGCCGCAGCGCCGGCACGGTTCCGAGACGGTCAGTTCCAGATCGCCGACGGCGAGCCGGCGGCCGAGCCAGGCCGACTCGGGAAATTCGCCTTCCACCTCCGGCATGGCGGCCAGGATGCTCGGGCGAAAGCGCCGGGGGTCCGGATCGCCATCGGGATGCAATGCTTTGAGGCGGGCAAGAGACGCAGTCGTCAACAGATGCACGGGCGCCTTGCGGTAGCGTGGCGCGACGGTGGATCCGTCGGCAAGCTGCGGCGCGGCGTCGGTGTAAGGTCGCACGGCGACCTCGAAGCCGAGGTAGTCGCCGATCTCCGCGTCGCTCGCCCTGTCCGGTGCGGCCAGCCATTCGCCATCGGGCGTCTTCACTTCCAGTCCGCCGCCCTCCGACAGCCGCGTGCGGACGCGGGGAGCCCGGTCCCATTTCGCAGGATTCCGGTCGGGAGCGGCAACGATGCCGCTCGCCATGTCGAAAAGCCCGTAGCCGCGGTCGCCTTCGGCTCCGTCGGGGCCGAAGAAAAGCTCGCGCATCGGCTGTCCGGCGAGTGAGCTCACCGGATAGCGCCACAGCGCGGCCACCTGTCCGAGGTCGGTCATCCCAGCCAGCCGAACCGCCTCACGCCCGCTTGTTCTGCCGGTTGGCGATCAGGTCGTCGACGACGCTCGGATCGGCCAGCGTCGAGGTATCGCCCAGCGCGCCGAATTCGTCCTCGGCGATCTTGCGCAGGATGCGGCGCATGATCTTGGCCGAGCGCGTCTTCGGCAGGGCCGGCGCGAACTGGATCTTGTCGGGCGTGGCGATGGCGCCGATCTCCTTGCGCACATGGGCGATCAAGTCCTTGCGCAACGCCTCGCTGCCCGTCTCGCCCTCGTTGAGCGTGACGTAGCAGTAGATCCCCTGCCCCTTGATGTCGTGCGGATAGCCGACCACGGCTGCCTCAGAGACCTTGTCGTGCGAGACCAGCGCTGATTCCACTTCCGCCGTGCCCATGCGATGGCCGGAGACGTTGATGACGTCGTCGACGCGGCCGGTGATCCAGTAATAGCCGTCCTCGTCGCGCCGGCAGCCATCACCGGTGAAATACTTGCCCTTGTAGGTCGAGAAGTAGGTCTGCACGAAGCGTTCGTGGTCGCCGAAGACCGTGCGCATCATGCCCGGCCACGGCTCCTTGATGCACAGGTTGCCGCTGCCTTCGCCCTCGATGGTCTTGCCGTCGCCGTCGACGATCTCCGGCACCACGCCGAAGAACGGCCTGGTCGCCGAGCCGGCCTTGAGGTCGGTCGCTCCCGGCAGCGGCGTGATCAGGATGCCGCCGTTCTCGGTCTGCCACCAAGTGTCGACGATTGGGCACTTCTTCTCGCCGACGACGTTGAAATACCATTCCCAGGCTTCCGGGTTGATCGGCTCGCCGACGGAACCCAGAACGCGCAAGCTCTTGCGCGAGGTCTTCTTCACCCACTCCTCGCCCGCTCCCATCAGCGCGCGGATGGCGGTGGGCGCGGTGTAGAAGATGTTGACCTTGTGCTTGTCGACCACCTCCCAGAAGCGCGACGGCGTCGGATAGTTCGGCACGCCCTCGAACATCAGCGTCGTGGCACCGTTGGCGAGCGGCCCGTAGAGGATGTAGGAGTGGCCGGTCACCCAGCCGACATCGGCCGTGCACCAGTAGATGTCGCCCTCGTGGTAGTCGAAGACATACTGGTGCGTCATCGACACATAGACGAGATAGCCGCCGGTGGTGTGCAGCACGCCCTTTGGCTTGCCGGTCGAGCCGGAGGTGTAGAGGATGAACAGCGGATCCTCCGCCTTCATCTTCTCGGGAGGGCAGGCGGGCTTCACCGAGGCCGCTTCCTCGTGCAGCCACACGTCGCGCCCTTCCACCCAGTTGATCTTGCCGCCGGTACGGCGCACCACGACGACCTTGTCGACCTTGACGCCGGCCTTGCCCGCGATCTCGATCGCCTTGTCGGTGTTGTCCTTCAGCGGAATGTGCTTGCCGGCGCGCAGACCCTCGTCGGCGGTGATGACGAAATTCGACTGGCAGCCTTCGATGCGGCCGGCCAGCGCATCCGGCGAGAAGCCGCCGAAGACCACCGAATGGATGGCGCCGATGCGCGTGCAGGCGAACATCGCATAGGCCGCCTCCAGGATCATCGGCAGGTAGATGGTGACGCGGTCCCCCTTCTTGACGCCGTGTTTCTTCAGCACGTTGGCGAAGCGGCAGACCTGCTCGTGCAATTCGTTATAGGTGACCTTCTTCTCGTCATAGGGGTTGTCGCCTTCCCAGATGATGGCGACCTGGTTGCCGCGCTTCTTGAGATGCCGGTCGATGCAGTTGTAGGAGACGTTGGTCAGCCCGTCCTCGAACCACTTGATCGACACCTTGCCGGTGAAAGAGGCGTTCTTGACCTTTGTATAGGGCTTGAACCAGTCGATGCGCTTGCCGTGCTTGCCCCAGAACTTGTCCGGATTCTTCACGCTCTCTGCGTACCACTTCAGATAGGTCTCATTGTCGATCAGCGCGTTCTTCTTCCACGCCGCCTGGACCTTGTGAACGTGAACCTCGGACATTTCCAGCATTCCTCCTCAATCAGCCGACCGCATGAGGCGGCCGCCGCAGCGGCGGTGCCGCTACGTTCGGGGCATTATTAACAGTTCCGCCCCGAGGGCAATATTAGACGTTCGGTTTGCATGAGACGTTGCGGCGCACGACCGGCGATCCCATCTCATTAGCCGACGATTAACCATCCCGGCGCACAGTTTTGACTGGGAGGAAAGGCTCGAAGCTGACGAGGCAGCCATGCGCGAGCATTCCGAGATGGACCTTTTGCTGAAAGGCTACGGCCTGACGACGGCGAAGATCCTCTATCACTATCCGGACCATCCCCACCTGCTGCAGACCTATGTCTGGCAGGACTACGACCTGGCGCCGAAATTCCCGGCGTTGTTTGCCTTCATCGATTTCTGGAAAGCAAAGCTCGACGGTCCGCTGCATTCGGTCGTCTATTCGCACCAGCGGCTGATTTCGCCGAGCGAATGGCGCAAGATCGACGGCGAGTTCGTGCTGCACTGAACGGAGCCAGGTAACCAGAACCGGGG
>Ga0182738_1000647_pt1 | contig 46390 bp, 44 predicted proteins | sample eDN5th30CBELigMG_FD_128876 | JGI IMG/M metagenome (GOLD analysis project Ga0182738, IMG submission 128876) | Enriched Miracle-Growth compost microbial communities from Emeryville, California, USA - eDNA 5th pass 30_C BE-Lig MG (version 2)... ... | reverse complement strand
GCCGCGCCGCGCCGCGCGTGCTGGACCTGGGCACCGGCAGCGGCGCCATCGCCCTGGCCGTGCAGCAGGCCCGGCCCGACGCGCAGGTGGAGGCGGTGGACGCCAGCGCCGATGCCCTGGCCGTGGCCCGCGCCAACGCCGCCCGGCTGGACCTGCCGGTGCGCTTCCGGCAGGCCGACTGGCTGGCCGGCGCGGCGGCCGGCCACGACCTGATCGTGAGCAACCCGCCCTACATCGCCGAGGGCGACCCGCACCTGCCGGCGCTGCGCCACGAGCCCGCCTCGGCGCTGGTCAGCGGCGCGGACGGGCTGGACGACATCCGCCGCATCGTGGCCGGCGCGCCCGCGCATCTGGCCGATGGCGGCTGGCTGCTGCTGGAGCACGGCCACGACCAGGCCGGCGCGGTGCACGGCCTGCTGGCCCGGGCCGGCTTCGCGCAGGTGCAGTCGCGCCGCGACCTGGCCGGCATCGAACGCTGCAGCGGCGGCCAGTGGAGGCCTTCTCCGGTATGAACGCAGCCGCCGCCGTCATCCTGGACCTGTCGCCCGACGACGCCACCCTGCGCTGGCGCGACGCGCAGGGCAAGGCGCAGGTGCACGCGCTGCCCATCGGCCCCGAACGGCTGGCGCGGCAGCACCGCTTCGGCCGCCCCGCCAGTCCCCTGGCGCTGGAGGCGGCCATCGAGACGGTGGAGGACGCCGTGATGCCCCTGGCGGCCGGGCTGCCGCGCCCGGCCGAACTGTGGCTGGGCGCCGGCACCGGCGCGCTGGCGGCGGGCATCGGCGCTGCAGGGGACGTGCTGGACATCGACACCGTCGAGGCCGCCTTCGCCCGCCTGGCCGACCTGGCGCTGGGCCGCCCCGCCGCCCAGGCCGGCGTGCCCGACGACGCCGGCTTCGCCGCTGCGCTGCTGGTGCTGCGCGAGGCCATGCACCACCTGGGCCTGCGCGCCGCCCGCCTCGGCATCCCGCCGGCCGCCTGAAAACCCGGAACCCCCACCCCGCGCACGGCCGGGCGGCCGATGAAATAATCCCCGCATCCCCAGCCTTTTGCCCCAGGAACACCCCATGAGCGACGTCCAGCAACGCATCGATGGCCTCGTCAAGAGCAGCGACATCCTGCTGTTCATGAAGGGCAGCGCCAGCTTCCCCATGTGCGGCTTCTCCGGCCGCGCGATCCAGATCCTGAAGGCCTGCGGCGTCGATCCCAAGGCCGTCACCACGGTCAACGTGCTCGACGACCCCGAGATCCGCCAGGGCATCAAGGACTACAGCCAGTGGCCCACCATCCCGCAGCTGTACGTGCGCGGCGAGTTCATCGGCGGCTCGGACATCATGATGGAGATGTACGAGTCGGGCGAACTGCAGCAGGTGCTGGCCCAGCCGGCCTGAACGCCGCGCCATGGCCCACGATCACCCGCACGATCACGGCCATGCCGAGCCGGCGTGGAAGCACGACGGGGTGCGCGTCATCCCCGGCGACCGGCTCGACACGAACACCGCTCAGACGCCCGGCATGAACCGGGCCGCCGCCATCAACTTCGCCCGCGTCGGCGCGCAGAAGCTGTGGGCCGGCACCGTCACCATCCACCCCGACGCCAAGACCGGCGCCCACCACCACGGGCACCTCGAATCGGTGATCTACGTGGTGCGCGGCAAGGCCCGCATGCGCTGGGGCGAGCACCTCGAATTCACCGCCGAGGCCGGCCCCGGCGACTTCATCTACGTGCCGCCCTACGTGCCGCACCAGGAGATCAACGCCAGCGCCACCGAGCCGCTGGAGTGCGTGCTGTGCCGCAGCGACGGCGAGGCGGTGGCGGTCAACATCGACATCGAGCCGGTGGAAAAGCCCGAGACGGTGCTGTGGGTGGACCCCACGCATCCCACCGGCGGCGTCTGATCCGACGTCGCTGTAGTCGCGGCGAGACAAGCGCTGTCAGCCGCGAAATCCTCCTCACCACGAAGGCGCGGGCACGGCTTATGCTGTGCGTCACGCGAGTTCGATTCGGAGGTGTCCATGGATTCCCGCAGTCTCGTTCCGGCCAGCGCGTCCTTCCAGTTGCCCGTGGCGCAGCTGCGCAGCGTCTACCAGACGCACGAGGTCGAGCGCAAGCTGGCCAAGCTGCCCGAACGCGAGCACGAGCACCTGCGCAGCACCTACGAACGCATGCTCGAACGCGGCCCCGAGCGCTTCCAGGTCAAGCCCAGCGGCGTGCCCGACATGGCCGCCCTCTACGACCAACTGCCCAACTTCACCGACGCGCTGGACGACGTGCGCCGCCATGTCGCGCTGGCGCAGGACTCGCAGGACGGCCTGGAGGTCACGCCGATGCTGCTGCTGGGCCCGCCGGGCATCGGCAAGACGCACTTCGCGCGCAAGCTGGCCGAGCTGCTGGGCACCGGCATGCAGCTGGTGCCGATGAGTTCCATGACCGCCGGCTGGCTGCTCTCGGGCGCCAGCGCGCAGTGGAAGGGCTCGCGCCCCGGCAAGGTCTTCGAGGCGCTGGTGGACGGCCAGTACGCCAACCCGGTGATCGTGGTGGACGAGATCGACAAGGCCAGCGCCGACGCGCAGTACGACCCGCTGGGCGCGCTGTACTCGCTGCTGGAGCACGACACCGCCCACAGCTTCGTCGACGAGTTCGCCGAGGTGGCGATCGACGCCAGCCAGGTCATCTGGATCACCACCGCCAACGACGAGCGCGCCGTGCCGGAGCCGATCCTCAACCGCATGAACGTGTTCGAGATCGAGGCGCCCTCGCCCGAGCAGGCGCGGCGCATCGCGCGCAACCTCTACGCCTCCATCCGCGGCGAGCACGACTGGGGCCGCCAGTTCGCCGCCGAGCCGGCCGACGACCTGCTCGACACGCTGGCCGCGCTGGCCCCGCGCGAGATGCGGCGCGCGCTGATGACCGGCTTCGGCAACGCCCGCCTGGACCGCCGCGAGGCCGTGCAGGTGGACGACCTGCCGCGCAGCCCCGGCGCCGCGCGCGGGCGCATCGGCTTCGTGCAGTAGCGCGCCGGGGGCGGCCGAGCCGCTATCCTCTCGGGCGCCGCGGCCGGCCTTCCTCCGGCGGCCGGGCAGCCCGATGTCCCTCACCGAAAGCCTGCTCGTCATCGCCGCGCTGATCGCCGCCGGCGCCTTCTTCTCGCTGGCCGAGATCGCCCTGGCCGCCGCCCGGCGGCTGCGGCTGCGCCAGCTCGCCGACGAGGGCGACGCCCGGGCGCAGCAGGTGCTGGCGCTGCAGCAGCAGCCGGGCCACTACTTCACGGTGGTGCAGATCGGGGTGAACGCCATCGCCATCCTGGGCGGCGTGCTGGGCGAAGGGGCGCTGACGCCCTACTTCGCCGAGCTGTTCGCCCTGTGGTGGGAGCCCGCCACCGCGCAGCGGGCCGCCTTCGCCGCCTCCTTCGTCACCATCATCGCGGCCTTCCTCGTCTTCTCCGACCTGTTCCCCAAGCGCCTGGGCATGAACGACCCGGAGCGCCTGGCGATGCGCATCGTGCGCCCGATGCGCTGGCTGATCACGCTGCTGATGCCGCTGGCCTGGCTGTTCACCCGCTGCACCGACCAGCTCCTGCGCCTGCTGGGCCTGCCCGTCGAACGCGAGGACAAGATCACCTCGGCCGACATCCTGGCGATGACCGAGGCCGGCGCCCAGGCCGGCGTGCTGGCGCTGCGCGAGCAGCAGGTGATCGCCAACGTGTTCGAGCTGGACACGCGCCTGGTCAGCAGCGTGATGACGCCGCGCGAGCGCGTGGTCTGGCTGCACCACGACGACACCGACACCCTGCTGCGCGCGCGCATCCTGGCCGAGCCTTTCTCGGCCTACCCGGTGTGCGAGGGCGACATCGACCACGTGCTGGGCTACGTGGACGCCAAGGACATGTTCCAGCGCGTGCTGGGCGGCCAGCCACTGGACCTGGCCAAGGGCCTGCCGCTGCACCGCGCGCTGGTGATCCCCGACCGGCTGACGCTGACCGAGGTGCTGGAGCAATTCCGCCAGGCGCACGAGGACTTCGCCATCGTCGTCAACGAGTACAGCCTGGTGGTGGGCGTGATCACCCTCAACGACGTGATGAGCACCGTGATGGGCGACCTGGTGCCGGCTTCGGACGACGAGCCGCAGATCGTGCAGCGCGACGCGAACTCCTGGCTGGTCGACGGTGTCACGCCGATCCAGGACGTGCAGCGCGCGCTGGGCCTGGACGCCCTGCCGCACGCCGACGAGTACGAAACGCTGGCCGGCTTCCTGATGGTGATGCTGCGCCGCGTGCCCAAGCGCACCGACCGCGTGCGCTGGGGCGGTTTCAGCTTCGAGGTGATGGACGTCGACGCGCACCGCATCGACCAGGTGATGGTCACGCGCGACCAGGGCTCGACGGCGGCCGAGCCTTGACCGGATTCGCGTTCAAGCGACACACACCGCTCGGGCTGAGCTTGTCGAAGCCTCGCGCAACGCTTCGACAAGCTCAGCGTGAACGGGTTGTCGTATGAGCCGCCGGGGACACGCTCAGCCGCGCTTGAAGAAGGCCTGCACCAGCTTCACCCAATAGCTCGCGCCGATGGGCAGCAGCGCGTCGTTGAAGTCGTAGTTGGGGTTGTGCAGCTCGCACGGGCCCATGCCCTCGTAGGGCGACTCGCGGTGCGCGCCCTCGCCGTTGCCCAGGAACAGGTAGCAGCCGGGCACACGCTCCAGGTAGAAGGAGAAGTCCTCGGCGCCGCCGTGCTGCGGCGTATCGGCCGTCACCCGCCCGGCGCCGAAGGCATCGCGCGCCACCTGCATTGCGAACTCGGTCGGCTCGGGCCAGTTCACCAGCGGCGGGTAGGCGCGGTGGAAGTGCAGCTCGCCGCTGCCGCCGTGCACCTGCGGCAGCGTCTCGGCCACGCGGCGCATCTGGTGCTCGATGTCGTCCAGCACCTGGGTGCTGAAGGTGCGCACGGTGCCGCGGATCACCGCCTCGCCGGGCAGCACGTTGTAGGCGTCGCCGGCGTGGATCTGCGTGATGCTGAGCACGGCGATGTCGATCGGGTTCTTGTGGCGCGAGATCAGCGTCTGCAGCACGCCCACCATCTCGGCCGCGATGACGATGGTGTCGACCGCCTTGTGCGGTTGCGCCGCATGGCCGCCGGTGCCGCGCACGGTGATGTCGAAGCGGTTGCTGGAAGCCATCGCCGGCCCCTTGCGGAAGGCGAAGTGGCCGGCCGCGAAGCCCGGCATGTTGTGCATGCCGTAGATCTCGTCGCAGGGGAAGCGCTCGAACAGGCCGTCGTCGATCATGGCCTTGGCGCCGGCGTTGCCGCCCTCCTCGGCCGGCTGGAAGACGAAGTGCACCGTGCCGGCGAAGTCGCGGTGCCGCGCGAGGTGCTTGGCCGCCGCCAGCAGCATGGTGGTGTGGCCGTCGTGGCCGCAGCCGTGCATGCGGCCCGGGTGCTTCGAGGCGTGGGCGAAGCGGTTGTGCTCGGGCATGGGCAGCGCGTCCATGTCGGCGCGCAGGCCGAGGCGGCGCTCGGCAGCGCCTTCTGTGCGCTGCCCCGTGCCGCGCAGCACCCCGACCACCCCGGTGCGGCCCAGGCCGCGGTGCACCTCCAGGCCGTACTGCTCGAGCTGCGCGGCGACCAGCTCGGACGTGCGGTGCTCCTCGAAGGCCAGCTCCGGGTGCGCGTGGATGTCGCGCCGCAGCGCGGTGAAGGCGGCCTGTTCGGCCTCGATGTCGGCGATCAACGTCATTCAGCGGCTCCCGGCGGGCAGTTCGGATCGGACGAAGGCGGCCAGCTCCTGCGCCACCTCGGTCAACGCGGCCTGCAGCGCGCCGAAGCCGGCGCTGCGCTCGCGCGTGGCCTCGTCCATGTACAGGCCGCGGTGCACCTCGACCTGCAGGCTGTGGCGGCGCTCGGCGGGGCGGCCCAGGCGGGCGATCAGCGCCACGCCCTTGAAGGGGTCGTTGAGTGCCACGGAGAAACCCCGCTTGCGCAGCGCCTGCGCCACCGCGTCGGTGAAGGCCGGCGACGCGGTCGTGCCGTCGCGGTCGCCGAGCACGAAGTCGGCCAACGGCTTGTCGGTGCGAATGCCCAGGCTCTCGTACGAGTCGGCAGGCATGGAGTGCAGGTTCAGGTGCCACACCGCGCCGAAGCGATCGTAGGCGCCCTCGATCTGCTCGCGCATGGCCGCGTGGTAGGGGGCGTGGTAGTCGGCGATGCGCTGCTGCACCTCGGCCACGCTCAGCTTGCGCTGGTAGATGGGGTTCAGGCCGTTCTTGCCGGCGTCGCGCCAGATCAGGCCGATGCCCAGCCGCGTCTTCTCGCTGGGCTGCAGCGGCCCGGGCCAGGGCTCGGCCAGCATGGCCGGGTCGATGTCCTCCACCTCGCGGTTCGGGTCGATGTAGGAACGCGGGAACTCGGCGGCGGGCAGCGTGGCACCGACGCCCGGCAGCGCCTGCCACAGCACATGGACGTCGGTGTCCTCGCCCTTGCGCAGCAGTTCGAAGGGCAGCGCGAAGCCAAAATCGGCCGGGTAGCGGGTGCCGCTGTGCGGCGAATCGCACACCAGCGGCAGCGCCTCGGCTTCGGGCAGGCGCAGCGTGTAGGGGGCGAAGGGGCCGGGCACGTCGCGCTGGACGGCGTTGGAGGGATTGGCGGCAGGGGTGGTCATGGCGTGTCGTCCAGATGGCAGGCGCTGCGGTGGCCGGGGCCGCGCTGGCGCAGCAGCGGGGCCTCCACCTGGCAGCGGGGCATGGCGTGCGGGCAGCGCGGGTGGAAGGCGCAGCCCGGTGGCGGCGCCAGCGGCGAGGGCAGCTCGCCCTGGATCGGGCGGTAGTCGCGCCGACGTGCATCGAGCGTCGGCAGCTCGGCCAGCAGCGCGCGGGTGTAGGGGTGCTGCGGCCCGCGGAAGACCACGTCGGTGGGCGCCTCCTCGACGATGCGGCCCAGGTACATGATGACCACGCGGTCCGACACATGGCCCACCACGCCCAGGTTGTGGCTGACGAAGAGGTAGGTCAGGTCCAGCTCGCGCCGCAGCGCCAGGAACAGGTTCAGCACCTGGGCCTGGATCGACACGTCCAGCGCCGCCACCGCCTCGTCGCACACGATGAGCTGGGGCCTCAGCGCCAGCGCGCGCGCGATGCCGATGCGCTGGCGCTGCCCGCCCGAGAACTGGTGCGGGTAGCGCTGCGCGTAGTCCGGATCGAGCCCCACCTGCTCCAGCAGCCGGGCCACGTGCTCGGCCTTGCGCGCCGCCGGCACCAGGCCGTGCACCACCGGCGCCTCGCCCACGATGTCCAGCACCCGCATGCGCGGGTTGAGCGAGGCCATCGGGTTCTGGAAGATCATCTGCACGCCCAGCGCATAGGCCTTGCGCTCGCGCGGCGCCATGTCGGCCACGCGCCGGCCCTGGTAGCGCAGCTCGCCGGCCGAGGGCGGCATCACGCCGGCGATCATCCGGCCCAGGGTGGACTTGCCGCAGCCGGACTCGCCCACCACGCCCACCACCTCGCCGCGCCGCACGGCGAGGTCGACGTCGCTGACGGCATGCACCACGCTGGGCCGCTGGCGCGCGCCCAGCAGGTTGGCCAGGCGCGCGGCCACGTCCAGCGGCTGCTCGAAGCGCTTGCTCAGGCCGCGCAGTTCCAGCAGGGATGCGTCGCTGCCGGCAGCCACGGCAGGCGCTGCGTCCATCACGGCATCGGCACTCATGCCACTTCCTCCAGCGGATGCCAGCAGCGCAGCCGGCGCACGTCCGCCGGCGCCGCGTCGGCGGGGCCGGCGGACGTGACGCCGGGCGCCTCGCGGCAGCGCGCGTCGGCCCGGCCGCAGCGCGGATGGAAGGCGCAGCCGGGCGGCAGGTGCAGCAGCGAGGGCGTCATGCCGGGGATCTGGCGCAGCAGTTGCCCGTGCGTCTCGCGCGAAGGGATGGAGTCGATCAGCCCGCGCGTGTACGGATGCGCCGGGTGCCGGATCACGTCGGCCGCAGGGCCGCTCTCGACCACGCGCCCGGCGTACATCACGGCGATGCGCGTGGCCAGCGCCGACACCACGGCCAGGTCGTGCGAGATCCAGATCATGGCGGTGCCGGTGTCGCGGCACAGCTTCTGCACCTCGTACAGGATCTGCGCCTGGATGGTCACGTCCAGCGCCGTGGTGGGCTCGTCGGCGATGATCAGTCGCGGCCGGTTGAGCAGCGCGATGGCGATCGCCACCCGCTGGCGCATGCCGCCCGAGAGCTGGTGCGGGTAGGCCGAGAGGCGCTCGTCGGGCGCCGGGATGCCGACCTGCGCCAGCACCTCGCGCGCGCGGGCGCGCGCCGCGGCGCGGCTGACGCGCTCGTGCGCCTGGATGGCCTCGATCATCTGCGTGTCGACCCGCAGCACGGGGTTGAGCGTCATCATCGGATCCTGGAAGATCATCGCGATCTCCCTGCCCCGCAGTTGCCGCAGCCGCTGCGCGCTGGCGCCCACCAGCGGCTCGCCCAGGTAGCGGATCTGGCCCGCCACGATGCGGCCCGGCTCGTCCACCAGGCCGATGATCGAGAAGCCGGTGATGCTCTTGCCCGAGCCCGATTCGCCCACCAGCCCCAGCACCTCGCCGGCATCGACCGACAGGTCCACACCGTCCACCGCCTTGACCACGCCGCCGTGGGTGAAGAAGTGCGTGCACAGGCCCTCGACGGCCAGCACGGGAGAAGAAGGCGATGCGGCGGACGAACTCATGCTTCAGCGCGCATGGTGCGGGTTGAGCAGGTCGCGCAGGTGGTCGCCGACCAGGTTCAGCCCGATGATCGCGACCGCCAGCGCGATGCCGGGGAAGAAGGAGATCCAGTAGTGCCCCGAGAGCATGAACTCGAAGCCGTTGGAGATCAGCATGCCCAGCGAGGGCTCGGTCACCGGCACGCCCACGCCCAGGAAGGACAGGGTGGACTCCAGCGCGATGGCGTGCGCCAGGTCGATGGTGGCGATGACGATCAGCGGCGGCATGCAGTTGGGCAGCATGTGGCGCATCAGCACGCGCGGCCAGCCGAGCGACATGCACTGCGCCGCCTCCACGTACTCCTTGGCCCGCTCCACCAGCGCAGCGCCGCGCGCCGCGCGCGCGAAGTAGGCCCACTGCACGATGATGAGGGCGATGATCACCTTGTCCACGCCCTTGCCCAGGATGGCCAGCAGGATCAGCGCCACCAGGATGGCGGGGAAGGAGAGCTGGATGTCGACGATGCGCATCAGCAGCGCATCGACCCAGCCGCCGAAGTAGGCCGCCACCAGCCCGACCACGCTGCCGATGGCCAGCGCCGCCAGCACCGAGACGCCGCCCACCACCAGGCTGGTGCGCAGGCCGTAGAAGATGGCCGAGAGCAGGTCGCGCGCCTGGCCGTCGGTGCCCAGCCAGTAGGTGATCGCGCCGTCGGCGCTGTGGCTGCCCGGCGGCAGCTTGGAGTCGAAGATGTCCAGCTTGCCGATGTCGTAGGGGTTCTGCGGCGCGATCCACGGCGCCAGCACCGCCACGAAGACGGTGACGACCAGCAGCACCAGGCCCAGCACCGCCAGCCGGTTGGCCAGGAACTCGCGGCGCAGGCGCTGCCAGGGTGTCTCGGGCTTCGGCGGCACCGGCGCCGCATCGGCCGTGAGCACAGCAGGTTCGCTCATGCCTTCGCCTCCTGCAGCCGCACGCGCGGGTCGAGCACCGAGTAGAGGATGTCCACCAGCAGGTTCACCATCACCAGGAAGAACACGATCAGGATCAGGTAGGCCACCACCACCGGGCGGTCGAGCGTGATGATGGAGTCGAGCAGCAGCTTGCCCATGCCGGGCCAGGCGAAGATGGTCTCGGTCACCACCGCGAAGGCCACCACCTGCCCGAACTCCAGCCCGAACACGGTGACGATCGGGATCAGGATGTTCTTGAGCAGGTGCACGCGCAGGATGCGCCCCCATGTGAGGCCCTTGGCCTGCGCGAACTTGATGTAGTCCATGGGCAGCGCCTCGCGTGTGGCGGCGCGGGTCACGCGGATGATCAGCGCGCACTTGGCCATGGCGATGGTCAGCGCCGGCAGCAGGATGCGCGACCAGCCGTCCAGCGTCAGCACGCTCAGCGACAGCGGCCCGAGCTGCGCCACCTGGCCGCGCCCGCTGGCCGGCAGCCAGCCCAGGTATACGGCGAACACCATGATCAGCATCAGCCCGACCCAGAAGTTGGGCAGCGAGAAGCCCAGCACCGAGCCGGTCATGATGCCGCGCGTGCTCCAGGCCGTGGGCTTGAGCCCGGCCCAGATGCCCAGCGGCACGCCTACCAGCAGCGCCATCAGCATGGCCACGCAGGCCAGCTCCAGCGTGGCCGGCATGCGCTCGAGGATCAGGCCCATGGCCGGCTGCCCGGTGAGGAAGCTGCGGCCGAAGTCCAGCCGCAGGGCATGCGACATGAACACCGCGTACTGTTCCAGCAGCGGGCGATCCAGGCCGAAGTTGCGGCGGATCTCCTCGCGGTCCAGCTCGGTGGCCTCGGGGCTGGCCATCATCGAGACCGGGTCGCCGACCACGTACAGGCCGACGAACACCAGCCCCGACATCACGGCCATGACCAGCAGGGCCTGCAGCAGGCGCCGGATGATGAAGGTAAGCATCGCGGGAAGCCGGGGCGCGCGGCAGGCCGCCGCCCCTGGGGGCTCAGTTGGCCTGGGTGGCGTACTGGACCATCGTCTGCTGGTCGGCCCGGCCCTGGAAGCGCACGTTCTTCTTCATCGCCCACACCGAGTGCTCGAAGTGGATCGGCAGCATGGCGAAGTCGGCCATCGCGATCTCGCTGGCGCGCGCCAGCGCCGCGGCGCGAGCGCCGTCGTTCATCATGGCCGCGGAGCTTTCGACCAGCTTGTCCATCTCCGGGTTGGAGTAGCGGCTGCGGTTGGTGGTGCCCACGCCCCTGTCCTTGTCGGGCGTGACCAGCAGGGAGTTGAGCGTGTTGGACATCTCGCCCGTGGCCGTGCCCCAGCCGGCCATGTAGGCGCTGTAGGCGTAGGAATCGCGGTTCTTGAAGAACACGGCGGGCGCGTTGGCGTCGATGCTGGTCTTCACGCCGACGCGCGTCCACATCGCCGCGATCGTCTGCGCCACCTTGCTGTCGTTGATGTAGCGGCCGTTGGGCGTGCCCAGCACCATCGTGAAGCCGTTGGGATAGCCGGCCTCCTTCAGCAGCGCCTTGGCCTTGTCGGGATCGGCCTTGGCCGCCTTGGTCAGCTTGTCGCTGGCGCCGAACATCGGATAGGGCAGCAGCTGCGCCGCCGGGGTGGCCACGCCGCCCATGACGCGCGCCACCAGCGCCTCGCGGTCGATCGCCAGCGACAGCGCCTCGCGCACGCGCTTGTCCAAGAGCGGGTTCTTGCCGCCGGTGTCGGTGATGCCGGGCGACGGCGCACCGTGCTGGTCGAGCGCGACGTAGATGACGCGGTTGGAGGCCTTGGTCTCGACACGCAGCTTCGGGTCCTTCTTGAGCCGCTCCAGGTCGTCGGTCGGCGGGTCCTCGATCAGGTCCACGTCGCCGGCCAGCAGCGCGGCCACGCGCGCGGCCGGGTTGCTGATGGGCCGGTAGATGACCTTGTCCCAGGCCGGCTTGGGGCCCCAGTAGTGCGGATTGCGCTCGAACACGATCTCGGCGCCGCGCTTCCACGACACGAACTTGTAGGGGCCGGCGCCGACCAGGCCGTTGCCCGAGTTCAGCTCGGTGGTGGTCTTGCCCTCGGGCGCGCTGCCGGCCATGGCCTTGGCCGACATGATGGGCAGGCCGACCATGTTGATCGCCAGCAGCGGATAGGGCTCGGAGGTGGTGATGCGCACCGTGAGCGGATCGACCGCCTCCACCTTCTCCACCTTCTGCAGGTAGACCTTGAAGGACGACGGGCTGTTGGGCACCTTGGGCACGCGGTTGAGCGTGAACACGACGTCGTCGGCCGTCAGCGGGCTGCCGTCGGAGAACTTCACGTTGGGCCGCAGCTTGAAGGTCCAGACCTTGCCGTCGGCCTTCCAGGACTCGGCCACGCAGGGCTTGGGCACCAGGTCGGCGTCGCCGCACACCAGCGGGTCGAACAGCGTCTGCGACAACTGGATGTTCGGCGTCAGCGCGTGGTACTGCGGGTCCATCGACGTGGGCTCGGTCTTCAGCGCCACCACCAGGTCCCTGGCTTGCGCCGTGCCCATGGCGGCGCCGGTGGCGGCTGCGGCCAGCGCGAGCATCGCGGGATTCAAGAAACGCCGACGGCCTGCAATTCGCATGGATCAGTTCTCCGGGAAGATGGAAAGACGGATGCGAAGGGGCCAAGCAAAAACGGCGCCAGCCCCCTTGAGGCCAATGAGGATACGAGGCGTGCAGCCGCCGCGTTCCCCGTGTTAACCCGGCGCGTTCAGGCCGGCGGCGCGCGATGGTCGAAGCGGTAGGTACGCTGGTTGGCGAACACCGCGTTGGGGTACGGCGCACGGCCGCGGCTGCCGTTGTAGCGGCCCAGCGCCATGAACAGGTCGCCGCGCTCGCGGTCGATGTAGTGGCGCAGGATCACGCAGCCGAAGCGCAGGTTGGTCTGCATGTGGAACAGCACCGCCGGGTTGCCGTCGCCGATGACGCGCGTCCAGAACGGCATCACCTGCATCAGCCCGCGCGCGCCGGCGCTGGAGACGGCGAACTTGCGGAAGTTGCTCTCGACCTGGATCAGGCCCAGCACCAGGCTGACGTCGAGCCCGGCGCGGCGCGATTCGTACCAGATGGTCTGCAGCAGCTCGAAGCGCGTGCGCCGGTCGGGCACCTTGCGCCGGATGCGCTCGCCCATCTCGCCGAGCCAGCGCAGGTAGCCCAGGCGCGACTCGGTGTCGTCGAACTCGGGCACCGGCGGCGCCTTGTTGTGGATGGCCGAGGACAGCGCCGTGCGCACGGAATCGGCCAACGGCTCCTCGATCTGGGCGCCGGCGAGCGCCCAGTCCGGCAGCGCCAGCGCCGCCGGCAGCGCGGCCGTGCGCAGCAGCCAACGGCGGCGCGACGCATCTTGCGCGCGCTGAGCGCTCATACCGCCAGCCGGTCCTTCACGAAGGCGACGGCCTCGGCTGCGGGCACCTTGGTGGCAGACGCGTCGCGGCGATGCTGGTACTCCACCACACCGTCCTTCAGGCCCTTGTCGCCGATGGTGATGCGATGGGGCACGCCGATCAGCTCCCAGTCGGCGAACATGGCGCCCGGGCGTTCGTTGCGATCGTCCAGGATCACGTCCACGCCCGCGGCCAGCAATTCGGCGTAGATCCGCTCGGCCTCCTGCTTCACCGCCTCGCTGCGGTCCATGCCGATGGGGCACACGACCACCGTGAAGGGCGCGATCGCGTCGGGCCAGATGATCCCGCGCTCGTCGTGGTTCTGCTCGATGGCCGCCGCCGGCAGGCGCGTGATGCCGATGCCGTAGCAGCCCATCTCCATGAAGCGCGGCTTGCCGTCCTCTTCGAGGAAGGTGGCGTTCATCGCCTTGCTGTACTTGGTGCCGAGGTAGAACACGTGGCCCACCTCGATGCCGCGCTCGATGGCCAGCACGCCCTTGCCGTCCGGCGACGGATCGCCCGCGACCACGTTGCGCAGGTCGGCCACCAGCGCGGGCTCGGGCAGGTCGCGGCCCCAGTTCACGCCGGTGATGTGGAAGTCGGGCTCGTTCGCGCCGCAGATCCAGTCGGCCATCACCGCCACCTCGCGGTCGGCCACCAGTTTCACCGGCTTGCGCAGGTTCAGCGGCCCGAGGTAGCCGGGCTTGCAGCCGAAGTGCTCCTCGATCTCGGCCAGCGTGGCGAAGCGCCAGCCGCCCTCGAAGCCCGGCAGCTTGCCGACCTTCACCTCGTTCATGTCGTGGTCTCCGCGCAGCAGCAGCAGCCAGACCTGCGCACCCTTCGGCCGGCCGGCCTCGTCCACTTCATCGGTCGCCAGCACCAGCGACTTGACGGTGGTGGACAGCGGCACGCCCAGCAGCTCGGCCACGTCGGCGCAGGTGGCCTTGCCGGGCGTCGGCGTCTTGGTCAGCGGCTTCGAGGCGGCCGGACGCGGGCCGGCGGGCGCCAGCGCCTCGGCCTTCTCCATGTTGGCGGCGTAGTCGCTGTCGGGGCAGTAGACGATCGCGTCCTCGCCCGTGGCGGCGATCACCTGGAACTCCTCGGACAGATCGCCGCCGATGGCGCCGCTGTCGGCCGCCACCGCGCGGTAGCGCAGGCCGAAGCGGTCGAAGGCGCGCCGGTACGCCTGGGCCATGACGTGGTAGCTGGCCTTGGCGGATTCGGCGTCGCGGTCGAAGCTGTAGGCGTCCTTCATGATGAATTCGCGCCCGCGCATCAGGCCGAAGCGCGGCCGCCGCTCGTCCCGGAACTTGGTCTGGATCTGGTAGAAGTTCCGCGGCAGTTGCTTGTAGCTGCGGATCTCCTGGCGCGCGATGTCGGTCACCACCTCCTCGCTGGTGGGCTGCACGACGAAGTCGCGCTCGTGCCGGTCCCGGATGCGCAGCAGCTCGGGGCCCATCTTCTCGAAGCGGCCGGTCTCCTGCCACAGCTCGGCCGGCTGCACCACCGGCATGGTCAGCTCGATTGCGCCGGCGCGGTTCATCTCCTCGCGCACGATGGCCTCGACCTTCCGGATCACCCGAAGGCCCATCGGCATGTAGGAGTAGATGCCGGCGCCCAGCTTCTTGATCATCCCGGCACGGGTCATGAGGCGGTGGCTGGCCACCTCGGCATCGGCCGGTGCTTCCTTGAGGGTGGAGACGAGGAATCGGGACGCTTTCATCGGTCGCGGTCGCAAATGCTGCAGTGGAAAAAGCAAGGGCCGCTGGCGCGGCCCCCTGAAGGCTCCGGAAGGGTCCGAACTGGTGCAGCCAGCATGCATCTATGCATAATCGAACCAGTTCAAGAATTGGGGTTTGATTATGCTTGACCGGGACGGCTTCAGGCCGAACGTCGGCATCATCCTGCTCAACCAGAAAAACCAGGTCTTTTGGGGCAAGCGCATCCGCACCCATTCCTGGCAGTTTCCGCAAGGCGGGATCGATCGGGGCGAGACACCCGAACAGGCGATGTTCCGGGAGCTCCACGAGGAAGTGGGGCTGCTGCCCGAGCACGTGCGCATCGTCGCGCGCACCCGCGACTGGCTGCGCTACACGGTGCCCGAGCGCTACATCCGCCGCGACGCCCGCGGCTTCTACAAGGGCCAGAAGCAGATCTGGTACCTGCTGCAGTTCGTCGGCCACGACTGGGACCTGAACCTGCGCGCGACCAGCCACCCCGAGTTCGACGCCTGGCGCTGGCACGACTACTGGGTGCCGCTGGACGTGGTGGTCGAGTTCAAGCGCGGCGTCTACGAGATGGCGCTGACCGAGCTGGCCCGCTTCCTGCCGCGGCAGGACACGCGCAACCGCTTCCTGCGCGGCGGCATGCGCGGCCGCCCGGCCGACCGTGCGCCGCGCACGCCGCCGGCCGCCGAACCCGGCTATGAACTTCCCCCGGGGGCGACCTTCGACCCCGATCCCAACTCCTCCGTCATCGAGCATGCTCCTCCGTCACCCGCGGCTGCGCCCGCAACGTCGTCCCCTCCCCTGGTCGTTCCTCCTGCGCGCTAGCGCCGCCGTGGCGCTGGCCGCGTTGGTGCCGGCCGGCGGCGCGTGGGCGGAAGATGCGCGCGCGCGCATCGAGCGCGGCGAGAACCCGCACATGTCCAACTACGAAGCGCCGGAATGGAAGGAGGCGGAGGTCCCTCCGCCACCGCAGTTCGAGGTCGGCCGGCTGATGGCGCTCGAGATGCCGCCCTACATGTCGCTGAAGTTCGGGGTCGACCCCAAGACCATCACGATCGCGCCCGACGGCGTGGTGCGCTACGTGGTGGTGGCCTACCGCGACGGCAGCGACACGGTCAACGCCTTCTACGAGGGGGTGCGCTGCTCCAGCGAGGAGTACAAGACCTACGCGCGCTACACCGGCAGCGGCTGGAGCACGGTTCCTGCGTCCGAGTGGAAGCGCATCGACGACCGCAATTCCATCTACACCGCCGAACTGGCGCGGCAGTCACTGTGCCAGGGCCATGCACCCCGTGGCTCGGTGAACGACATGCTGCGCGAGCTTCGGCGGCCGGAAACCCAAGGCTACTGACGCCACCGCAGGAAAGTCAGGCGCCGCGCACCATCAGCACGAGGTTGTCGCGGTGCACCATCTCCGGCTCGCCGGCGTAGCCGAGCAGCCGCTCGAACTCGCCGGAAGGCTTGCGGCACAGCAGGCGCGCCTCGGCACTCGAATAGTTGGCCAGCCCACGCGCCAGCTCCACCCCCTGCGGGTCGCGCACCGCGATGACGTCGCCGCGCGAGAAGTCGCCTTCGACGCCCACCATCCCGATCGGCAGGAGGCTCTTGCCCTCGGAGCGCACCTTGGCCGCCGCGCCGGCGTCGACCGTGACCGCGCCGCGCAACTGCAGGTGGTCGGCCATCCAGCGCTTGCGCGCCTGGTGCTTGGCGGTCTGCGCGACCAGCAGGGTGCCGATCGCCTCGCCGCGCGCCAGGCGCAGCAGCGCGTCGGGCTCGCGGCCCCAGGCGATCACGGTGGATGCACCCGAGCCCGCCGCCCGCTTCGCCGCCAGGATCTTGGTCAGCATGCCGCCGCGGCCGATGCTGGAGCCGGCGCCGCCGGCCATCGCCTCCAGTGCAGGGTCGCCGGCCTGGCCGACATGCACGAAGCGCGCGTCGGGGTGGCTGCGCGGGTCGGCGGTGAACAGGCCCTTCTGGTCGGTGAGGATGACCAGCGCATCGGCCTCCACCAGGTTGGCCACCAGTGCGCCGAGGGTGTCGTTGTCGCCGAACTTGATCTCGTCGTTGACCACCGTGTCGTTCTCGTTGATGACCGGCACGACGTTCAGGTCGAGCAGCGTGAGCAGCGTGGAGCGCGCGTTGAGGTAGCGCTCGCGGTCGGCCAGGTCGCCGTGCGTGAGCAGCACCTGCGCGCTGCCCAGGCCGTTCTCGCGCAGCTTGGTCTCGTACATCTGCGCCAGGCCCATCTGCCCGACGGCGGCGGCGGCCTGCAGCTCGTTGATCTCCTTGGGCCGGGTGGTCCAGCCCAGGCGCTTCATGCCCTCGGCCACGGCACCGCTGGACACCATGACCACCTCGCGCCCCGCCTTGACCAGCCCCGCCAGCTGGCGGCACCACTCCCCGATGGCGCGCTCGTCCAGGCCGCGGCCCTCGTTGGTCACCAGGCTGGAGCCCACCTTGACCACGATGCGGCGGGCATCACGCAGCACGGCGGAGGAGGAAGTGTCGGAAGTCATCTTCTCGGAAAGCGGAATCAATCGGCCGGGCGGCTGAAGCGCGGGTCGAGATCGGCCGGCGCAGGCGGCTGCTCGGCCTGCTGCTGCGAGCGCACCTGCTGGTAGGCCGCCTGCATCAGCGGCTCGCAACCCTCGCGCGTCAAGGCCGAGATCTCGAACACCGGCCCCTTGAAGCGCAGCCGCCTGACGAAGTCCTTGACCTTCGCCGCACGCTCCTCTTCGGGGATCATGTCCAGCTTGTTGAGCACCAGCCAGCGCGGCTTGCGGTACAGCGCCTCGTCGTACTTCTTCAGCTCCGCGACGATCGCCTTCGCCTGTGCCACCGGGTCGACGCCCTCGTCGAAGGGCGCCAGATCCACCACGTGCAGCAGCAGCCGGGTGCGCTGCAGGTGGCGCAGGAAGAGGTGGCCCAGGCCGGCCCCCTCGGAGGCGCCCTCGATCAGCCCGGGCAGGTCTGCCACCACGAAGCTCTGCTCCGGCCCGATGCGCACCACCCCGAGGTTCGGGTGCAGGGTGGTGAAGGGGTAGTCGGCAATGCGCGGCCGCGCATTGGAGACGGCGCTGATCAGCGTGGACTTGCCGGCGTTGGGCATGCCCAGCAGGCCGACGTCGGCCAGCACCTTCAGTTCCAGCTTCAGGCTCCTGCGCTCGCCGGGCCAGCCGGGCGTCTTCTGCCGCGGCGCCCGGTTGATGGAGGACTTGAAGCGCAGGTTGCCGAAACCGCCGTCGCCGCCCTTGGCCAGCGTCACGGTCTCGCCGGGCGTCAGCAACTCGTGCAGCACCTCGCCCGTCTCGGCGTCGGTGACGATGGTGCCCACCGGCATGCGCAGCGTGACGTCGTCGCCCGCCGCGCCGAACATGTCGGAACCCATGCCGTGCTGCCCACGTTTGGCCTCGTGGCGGCGCGCATAGCGGAAGTCGACGAGCGTGTTGAGGTTCGGGTCGGCCACCGCGAGCACGTGCCCGCCCCGGCCGCCGTCGCCGCCGTCGGGCCCGCCGAACTCCTTGAACTTCTCATGCCGGAACGACACGCAGCCATTGCCCCCGTCGCCGGCGGCGACGTCGATGAAGGCTTCGTCGACGAACTTCATGATCGGTCCAGTTTAAGAATCAGACCCCAGAAACGGGAAAGCCCCGGCGAGCGGGGCTTTCGAAAGGGCCGTGAAAGTCCTTCCGTGATGCGTCAGACCGGGGTCACGCTCACGGTGTGCTTGTTCAGCGCACCCTTGGTCGAGAACGAGATACGGCCGTCGACCAGCGCGAACAGCGTGTGGTCTTTGCCGACGCCGACGTTCGTGCCGGCATGCAGGCGGGTACCGCGCTGGCGCACGATGATCGAACCGGCGCTCACGACCTGGCCGCCGTAGGCCTTCACGCCGAGCATCTTGGGCTTCGAGTCGCGCCCGTTGCGGGTGGAACCGCCACCTTTTTTCTGTGCCATGGTGTCTTGCTCCTCTGGGAATCAGCCAGCGATGGCGCCGATCTGCAGTTCGGTGAACTGCTGGCGATGGCCCTGGTGCTTCTGATAGTGCTTGCGACGGCGCAGCTTGAAGATGCGCACCTTGTCATGCTTGCCGTGCGACAGCACGGTGGCCGTCACGGTGGCGCCGGACACCAGGGGCGTACCGACCCGGATGCCGCTGCCGTCGCCGACGGCCAGCACCTGATCGATCACGATTTCCTGGCCAACGTCCGCAGCAATCTGTTCTACCTTGATCTTTTCGCCAGCGGCAACGCGATACTGCTTGCCGCCGGTTTTTATGACCGCGTACATGGGAAATCCTCTCGGGGAAATGAAAACGCTCCGCGGCTCATTCCGCGAAGCCCTCCATGATAGCACGGCCAGCCCCGAACGACCAGGCACACCGCGGCGGGCCGGCATGCCTCCCTATAATTTCCCTTCGCCCGTCCCTACCCCCTACCGCCGGCACCGGCGCATACCTTTGTCCGACTCTCCCGCCCCGCCTGCAGACCGCTCCGTCCTGGACCTGATCGCCGACGACATGGCGGAAGTGGACAAGGTCATCGCAGCGCGCCTGCAGACCGCCGTGCCGCTGGTCAGCCAGGTGTCGCGCTACATCATCGCCGCCGGAGGCAAGCGCCTGCGCCCGGCCCTCCTGCTGCTCATGAGCGGCGCACTGGGCTACCGCGGGGCACAGCGATTCAATCTGGCCGCGGTGGTGGAGTTCATCCACACCGCCACCCTGCTGCACGACGACGTGGTGGACGAATCCACCCTGCGCCGCGGCCGGCCGACCGCCAACGAGTCCTTCGGCAATGCCGCCAGCGTGCTGGTGGGCGACTTCCTGTACTCGCGCGCCTTCCAGATGATGCTGGATGCCCGCGACATGCGGGTGATGGAGATCCTGGCCGACGCCACCAACGTGATCGCCGAGGGCGAGGTGCTGCAGCTCATGAACATGGGCGACGCCTCCCTGGACGAGCAGGCCTACCTGCACGTGATCCGCTCCAAGACCGCCAAGCTGTTCGAGGCGAGCACCCGGCTGGCCGCCGTGCTGGCCGGCGTGCCGCGCGAGGTCGAGGATGCCTGCGCGCTCTACGGCCAGGCGCTGGGCACGGCCTTCCAGGTCGTGGACGACGTCCTGGACTACGCCGGCGACGCCACGGAAACGGGCAAGAACCTGGGCGACGACCTGCGCGAGGGCAAGACCACCCTGCCGCTCATCTTCGCGATGCAGCGTGGCCGTCCCGAGCAAAGCGCGCTGGTGCGCAGCGCCATCGAGACGGGCGACGTGGACAAGTTGCCGCAACTGGTGGCCATCGTGCGCGAAACAGGCGCGCTGGAAGCCACACGCCGGTCCGCTGCTGCAGAAGCACAGCGCGCGGTCGATGCGATTTCGGGGCTGCCCGCGAATTCGCACACAAAAGCTTTGCTACAATTAGCGGCTCAGTTGCTCGAGCGTCGCGCCTAAGTTACCCAACGAAAGCACGAGTCCGTCACATCTGGCAACCATCGGGGTGTAGCTTAGCCTGGTAGAGCGCTACGTTCGGGACGTAGAGGCCGGAGGTTCGAATCCTCTCACCCCGACCAATCGAGGCCATGTAATGCCAAATGCTTCGCACAACTGTTGCGGGCTGACAATTTACAGGGCCGGGTCGATCAGCGATGATCGTGATTCAATTTTCACGATTTCTTACATCTGCTGAATGGCTGCCGCCGATCCCATCGCCAAGGAAAGCGCTTCCGTCGCCCTGCCCGGGCTGGCACGTGCGCTGATCTCGGCCGGCAAGCTCCAGGCCAAGGCAGCCGAGGAGATATACCAGAAATCGCGCACCGGCCGCACCAGCTTCATCGCTGAGCTCACGGGCACGGGCGCCGTGTCTGCCGCCGACCTGGCGCATACGCTGTCCAACGCCTTCGGTGCCCCGCTGCTGGACCTGGACGCCATCGACCCGCAGCGCCTGCCCAAGGACCTGCTGGACGCCAAGCTGTGCCAGTCCTACCGCGTCGTCGTGCTGGGCAAGCGCAACAACCGGTTGATCGTCGCCACGGCCGACCCCTCCGACCAGCAGGCGGTCGAAAAGATCAAGTTCGCGTCGCAGATGGGCGTGGACTGGGTCATCGCGGAGTACGACAAGCTCTCGCGCATGGTCGAAGCCGCTGCAGCCAGCGCGGCCGAGGCCATCGACAGCATCGTCGGCGCAGAGTTCGAGTTCGACGACGTCTCGACCGAGAGTGCGGACACCTCCGACCAGTCTATCGCCGAGGTGGAAGACGCTCCGGTGGTGCGCTTCCTGCACAAGATGCTGCTCGATGCGATCAGCATGCGCGCCTCGGACATCCACTTCGAGCCCTACGAGCACAACTATCGCGTGCGCTTCCGGGTCGACGGCGAACTGCGCGAGATCGCCAGCCCGCCGGTGGTCATCAAGGACAAGCTCTCCTCGCGCATCAAGGTGATTTCCAAGCTGGACATCTCGGAGAAGCGCGTGCCCCAGGACGGGCGCATGAAGCTCAAGGTCGGCCCCGAGCGGGTGATCGACTTCCGCGTGAGCACCCTTCCCACGCTGTTCGGCGAAAAGATCGTGATCCGTATCCTCGATCCGAGCAGCGCCAGGCTCGGCATCGACGCGCTGGGCTACGACGCCGAGGAGAAGCAGCGCCTGATGGACGCAATCCAGCGCCCCTACGGCATGATCCTCGTGACCGGCCCGACCGGGTCGGGCAAGACGGTGTCGCTCTACACCTGCCTGAACCTGCTGAACAAGCCGGGTGTGAACATCGCCACGGCAGAAGACCCGTCGGAAATCAACCTGCCGGGCGTCAACCAGGTCAACGTCAATGAGAAGGCCGGCCTGACCTTCGCGGCGGCGTTGCGCGCCTTCCTGCGGCAGGATCCGGACATCATCATGGTGGGCGAAATCCGCGACCTGGAGACCGCCGACATCGCCATCAAGGCGGCCCAGACGGGCCACCTGGTGCTCTCGACCCTGCACACCAACGACGCGCCGACCACGCTCACGCGGATGCGCAACATGGGCATCGCGCCCTTCAATATTGCGTCGAGCGTAATCCTGATCACCGCGCAGCGCCTGGCCCGCCGCCTGTGCACGAGCTGCAAGGCGCCGGCGCTGGACATTCCCAGGCAGGCGCTGCTGGATGCCGGCTTCCAGGAGTCGCAACTCGACGGCACCTGGAAGCCCTACAAGCCGGTGGGCTGCTCGGCCTGCAGCGGCGGCTACAAGGGGCGGGTCGGCATCTACCAGGTCATGCCCATCAGCGATGAGATCCAGAAGATCATCCTGCGCGACGGCAGCGCGATGGACATCGCCGTGCAGGCGGAGCGCGAGGGCGTGCGGTCGCTGCGCCAGTCGGGCCTGCAGAAGGTGATGCAGGGCCTGACCTCCCTGGAAGAAGTGGTTGGCGTGACCAACGAATAAGACCCACAACGCCGCACCGGAGATTCGCATGGCCACGGCCGCCCAGACCAGGAACAACACGCGGGAAACCATCTACGAGTGGGAAGGCCGCGACCGCAACGGCAAGATCGTCCGCGGCGAAATGCGCGCTGCCGGCGAGAACCAGGTGCAGGCTTCGCTGCGCCGCCAGGGCGTCCTCACCACCAAGGTCAAGAAGCGGCGCACGCGCTCGGGCAAGGCCATCAAGCCCAAGGACATCGCCATCTTCACCCGGCAGCTGGCCACGATGATGAAGGCGGGCGTGCCACTGCTGCAGGCCTTCGACATCGTGGGCCGGGGCAATGCGAATGCCAACGTGACGCGCCTGCTCAACGACATCCGCACCGACGTGGAGACGGGCTCCTCGCTATCGGCCGCGTTCCGCAAGTTTCCCAAGTACTTCGACAGCCTCTACTGCAACCTGGTGGAAGCAGGCGAGGCGGCCGGCATCCTGGAAGACCTGCTCGATCGTCTGGCCACCTACATGGAGAAGACGGAGGCGATCAAGTCCAAGATCAAGTCCGCGCTGATGTATCCGACGGCGGTGATCGTGGTGGCCTTCGTGGTGGTGGCGATCATCATGATCTTCGTCATCCCGGCGTTCAAACAGGTGTTCACTTCCTTCGGCGCCGATCTGCCCGCACCCACGTTGTTCGTCATCGGCATGAGCGAGTTTTTTGTCGATTACTGGTGGCTGATCTTCGGTGTGCTGATCGGTGGCGGCTACTTCTTTCTGCAGGCCTGGAAGCGCAATGAGAAGGTGCAGCGCTTCATGGACCGCCTGCTGCTGAGGCTGCCGATCTTCGGCGCACTCATCGACAAGTCCTGCGTGGCGCGCTGGACGCGCACGCTTTCCACGATGTTCGCCGCCGGCGTGCCGCTGGTGGAGGCCCTGGATTCGGTGGGCGGCGCCTCCGGCAACACCGTGTACTCGGATGCCACGGAGAAGATCCAGCAGGAGGTGTCCACCGGCACCAGCCTGACGACGGCGATGACCAACGCCAACCTGTTCCCTTCGATGGTGCTGCAGATGACGGCCATCGGCGAGGAATCCGGCTCCATCGACCACATGCTGGGCAAGGCGGCCGACTTCTACGAGCAGGAGGTCGACGACATGGTCGCCGGCCTGTCCAGCCTGATGGAGCCCATCATCATCGTCATCCTGGGGGTGGTCATCGGCGGTATCGTGGTGTCGATGTACCTGCCGATCTTCAAGCTAGGCCAAGTGGTCTGATGCAGGAACTGCGTTGGATCGATGCTGCCGCCGGCGGCGTCCTGGGCCTGCTCATCGGGAGTTTCCTGAACGTGGTGATCCACCGCGTTCCGCTGATGATGTACCGCGGCTGGCTGACCGATGCCCTGGCCAACCTCTCCTCGGCACAGGACACACCCACGCTGTGGCAACTGGTGTTCGGCACCGGGTCCGCGCAGCCGAAGCCGCTGGTGCAGGCGGCCGACGACGGGCTGGCGCAGGTGGACGGCCTGCCGCCGCTCGGGCTGGCGCGCCCGGCCTCCCGTTGCGGGCACTGCGGCCACCGGATCCGCTGGTACGAGAACATCCCGCTGCTGAGCTACCTGGCGCTGCGTGGCCGCTGCAGCGGCTGCCGGACGGGCATCGGCTGGCGCTACCCCCTGGTCGAACTGGCGACCGGCCTGCTCTTCGCCCTGTGCGCCTGGCGCTTCGGACTGACGGTCACGGGCGCGCTGTGGGCCGCCTTCGCCGCCCTGCTGGTGTGCCAGTTCGCCATCGACCTGGACACCCAGCTGCTGCCGGATTCGCTCAACTACCCGCTGCTGTGGCTCGGCCTCATCGGCGCCGCCGCGGGGTGGACGGGCATACCGCTCTCGTCCGCCCTGTGGGGCGCGGTCTTCGGCTACCTCGCCCTGTGGCTGGTGTTCCACGGCTATCGCCTCGTCACCGGCAAGGAAGGCATGGGCTACGGCGACTTCAAGCTGCTGGCCGCGCTCGGCGCCTGGCTGGGGGCGGACTTCCTCATCGCCATCGTGCTCGTCTCCTCGCTAGTCGGTGCCATCCTGGGCGGCCTCCTGCTGCTGGCGGGCAGGCTGGCCCACAAGGACATCCCCATCTCCTTCGGCCCCTTCCTGGCCGGCGCCGGCCTGGTGTGCCTGGTGATCGGCCCGGCTGCGGTGCGCGAGTGGGTGCCCTTCGCCTTCCCGCTCGGCGGGCTGCTGCGCTGAGCGGCACGGTATCGCCATGCGGCGCATCGGCCTGACCGGCGGCATCGGCAGCGGCAAGAGCACCGTCTCGATGCTCTGGCGCGAACTGGGCGTGACCGTGGTCGACACCGACGCGATCGCCCGCGCGCTCACCGCGGCGGGCGGCGCCGCCCTGCCGGCCATCGCCCAGGCGTTCGGGCCGACGACGCTCGATGCGCAGGGCGCGCTGGACCGGGCGCGGATGCGCGAGATCGTCTTCGCCGACCCGGCCGCCAAGGGCCGCCTCGAAGCCATCCTCCATCCGCTGATCGGCCAGGAATGCGAGCGCCAGGCCGCCGCCGCGGCCGGTCCCGGCGTGGTGTTCGACGTACCGCTGCTGGTGGAGTCGGGCCGCTGGCGGCGGCTGGTCGACCGGGTGGTGGTGGTCGATGCCAGCGAGGCCACCCAGCTGGAGCGCGTCATCGCCCGCTCGGGCTGGCAGCCCGAGATCGTGCAGGCGGTGATCGCGCAGCAGGCCGACCGCAGCGCGCGCCGCGCTGCCGCCGATGCCGTGCTCTTCAACGACGGCATCCCCCTAGAGGAACTCCGCGCCGACGTGCGGGCTCTGCACCAGCGGTGGCTCGGCGAAGGCTTGCGATAATCGCCGGCTGCCCGCCCCTCCCCGCAGGGAGGCAGGCGCCACAAGAACGAAGACAGGCCGCGCCGGCTGCTGCGCGGCGCCTCCGCTCCGCCGCACACGATGCTGTTCAATTCCTACGCGTTCATCTTCGCCTTCTTCCCGATCGTCCTTTTCGGGTTCTTCCTCGTGGGATGGCGCAGCACCCGGGCGGCCGCTGGCTTCCTGGCCCTGGCGTCGCTGTTCTTCTACGGCTGGTGGAGCATCGAGGCGATGCCGCTGCTGCTGGCGTCGATCTGCATCAACTACTGGTTCGGCCTGCAGCTCACGCCGCAGCCGGGCCGCAGCGACGCGGGCCGCAAACGCATGCTGGTGCTGGCGCTCACCGTGAACCTGGTGGTGCTGGGCATCTTCAAGTACGCCGACTTCTTCGTCGGCAACGTCAACGAGGGCCTGGCCGCTGCAGGCATCGCGCCGCTGCCGATGCCGCACCTGCTGCTGCCGATCGGCATCTCCTTCTACACCTTCACGCAGATCGCCTTCCTGGTCGACTGCTGGCAAGGCAAGGTGCGCGAGCGCAGCTTCGTGCACTACGTGCTCTTCGTCACCTACTTCCCGCACCTGATCGCTGGGCCGGTGCTGCACCACGCGCAGATGATGCCGCAGTTCGCCAACCAGGCGACCTACCGCATGAACGCGGACCACATCGCGCAGGGCCTGGCGATCTTCAGCTTCGGGCTGGCCAAGAAGCTGCTCGTCGCCGACCCCGTGGGCCAGTATGCGGACCTGGTCTTCCACGGCGCCCACCAGGGCGTGGCGCCGGGCCTGTTCACGGCGTGGTTCGGCGTGCTGGCCTACACGCTGCAGATCTACTTCGACTTCTCCGGCTATTCCGACATGGCCATCGGCCTGTCGCTGTGCTTCGGCATCCGGCTGCCGCTGAACTTCGACTCGCCCTACAAGTCCACCAGCATCATCGAGTTCTGGCGCCGCTGGCACATCTCGCTGTCCACCTTCCTGCGCGACTACCTCTACATCCCGCTGGGCGGCAACCGCAAGGGCCCGGCGCGGCGCCACATCAATCTGTTCCTGACCATGCTGCTGGGCGGCCTGTGGCACGGGGCGGCGTGGACCTTCGTCATCTGGGGCGCCCTGCACGGCGCCTTCCTGATCGTCAACCACTTCTGGAACGCCCTGCTCCGCCGCGACGCGAAGGCACCGCGCAGCCGCATCGGCCGGGTGTTCGGCTGGCTGTTGACCTTCGTGTGCGTGATGGTCGCCTGGGTGGTCTTCCGCGCCGAGAGCACCGGCGCGGCGATGCGCATCTACGAAGGCATGCTGGGCCTCAACGGCGCGCCGCTCACGGCCTTCAAGGAGGCCTACGAGACGATGCCGCTGCTGCGCAAGAACGAGTTCTACCAGACGATGATCGCGGGCCTGTTCATCTGCCTGGCACTCCCGCCCGCCATCTCGCTGGTGCGCTGGGTGCCCGAGGCGCAGGCGCTGCAGGGCCGGCCCGTGCTGTCGCGCCTGTTCACCGTCGGCATGGCGGTGCTGACGGTGACGCTCTTCGGCTTCAGCGTCTCCAAGCTGGGCAACTTCAGCCCCTTCCTCTATTTCCAGTTCTGAGCCGCCATGCCGTCCCGCAAGCGTCCTGCCGCCCTCTGGCTCACCACCTTCCTGCTCGGTTTCGCCGTCGTCTGCGGCCTGCTGCTCATCACCCTGTTCACGCCCCCGCCCTATGGCGACCTCACACGCCTGGGCCGCGTCTCGGACACGCAGTTCGGCTGGCGCAGGCCGCCGCCGCAGGTGCCCGCCGAGTTGCTGCTGGGCAGCCCGATCGACCAGGCCGACATCCTGGTCATCGGCGACAGCTTCTCGATGACGCATCGCTGGCAGTCGGTGCTGGCCAAGAACGGCTACCGCGTCGCCACCACCTTCTGGGGGCAGTACGGCGACGAACTGTGCGCCGACTTCGCAGACTGGCTGCAGCGCGGCGGCTTCCGGGGCAAGCTGGTGATCCTCGAGAGCGTCGAGCGCCTGACGGCCGACCGGGTCAAGAAATCCGCCGAGTGCAAGGCGACGCCCAACAGGCTGGAAGCCAAGCGCGAGGTGTTCCTGGCGCCGCTGGAGCATCTGCCCGCCTTCCAGTTCAACACCGGCGCGCCCCTGACGGCCGGCTGGGTGACCTACCGCAACACCCGCAAGGTCATGGAAACGCCGGGCGACGTGCCCACCGACTACCGCACCATGGCGCGCGAAGTGAAGGACGGCTGCTCTTACTTCAGCAACCGCTCGTGCGGCAAGGTGCTGTTCTTCACCGAGGACGACGAGAACGGCCCCCTCACGCCGGTGCACGCGCAGCTGATGGAGGACTTCAACCGCGCCCATCCGAGTGTCCCGATCATGTGGATGATCATTCCCAACAAGACGACCGTCTACATCGACCCGGCCAATTCGGCGGACTTCGTGCAGGCCTTCGGCCAGAAGCGCCTGGGGCCGGACCTGTTCGCCTTTGCCCAGCGCGAGCGCGGCCGCATCATGGATTTCTACTTTCCCAACGACACGCACCTGTCGATGCACGGCCAACTGGCACTGGGCGAGTACATGCTGGGAGAAGTGCAAAAGCGTGTGCCAGCCCCTGGCGCCAAGACCCCGTGAGGCTATGATGAACCGACAGGCCTCCTCCCGACCCGCGTGATCCTCTACGAATATCCCTTCAACGAGCGCATCCGGACCTACCTGCGGCTCGAGCACCTGTTCCGCCGCCTGGGCGAACTGGTGGCGGGCGAGTCGGCCCTGTCGCACCACTATGCGCTGATGACGGTGTTCGAGGTGATGGACGTCGCCGCGCGCGCGGACCTGAAGGCCGACGTGCTGCGCGACCTGGACAAGCACAAGAACCTGCTGGCCAGCTACCGCGGCAACCCGGCCATCCAGCAGTCGGTGCTGGACGACGTGATCGGCCAGTTGGAGCGCAATTTCGGCACCCTCAACACCGTGCCCGGCAAGGCCGGCCAGGCACTGACCGAGAACGAATGGCTGATGAGCGTGCGCAGCCGGGCCAGCATCCCGGCCGGCACCTGCGAGTTCGACCTGCCCGCCTACTACGCCTGGCAGCACCGCAGCGCCGCCGTCCGGCGCGCCGACCTGCACCGCTGGGCCGCCACGCTGGCGCCCCTGGCCGAATCCGTCCACCTGCTGCTCAAGCTGCTGCGCGACACCGACACGCCCACCCGCGTGGTCGCCGCCGGCGGCCAGTTCCAGCAGACGCTGCCGCAGGGCCGCAGCTTCCAATTGCTGCGCCTGCGCATCGATCCGGCCCTGGGCCTGATCCCGGAGATCAGCGGCAACCGCCTCATGGTGTCGGTGCGGCTGATGCGCCAGGACGCCGACGACCGCCTGCACGCCAGCACCGAGGACGCCACCTTCGAACTCACGCTGTGCGCATGAACGCGCCGAAGCCGCCACGCGCGCCGGGCAAGCCGCCGGCGACCGCCCGCACCGTCACCTGCCCCGCCTGCGGGCAGGACAGCGTCTACGCGCCGTCCAACCCCTACCGCCCCTTCTGCAGCGCGCGCTGCAAGGGCATCGACCTGGGCGCCTGGGCCAGCGAACAGTTCCGCATGCCGACCGACAGCCCGCCGGACGACGAGCCCTTCGGCGATCCGAAGGTGCATCAGTAGCGCGCCTGGCGCTCCTCGGCCAGCCACTCGAGCACCGGCAGGGCGCCCGGCAGCACGGGCTCGACCGTCAGCGGCAACTGCTGCCACGCCATGGCCTGGCCCTCGCGCATCTCGAACTCGCCCGTCCACTCACGCACCTTGCACCAGTGCAGACGCACCAGCGCATGCGGGTAGTCGTGCTCGGTGACGCGCCAGACCTCGGTGCTGCCGATCGTCACGCCCAGTTCCTCCTGCAATTCGCGGCGCAGCGCTTGCTCGACCGTCTCGCCGGCCTCCAGCTTGCCGCCCGGGAATTCCCAATAGCCCGCATAGGGCTTGCCTTCGGGCCGCGTGCTCAGCAGCAGCGCGCCGTCCGGCGCGATGAGGATGCCCACCGCGACCTCGGTGTGCTTGCGCGTCATGCGGCGCTGCCCCGGCCGGCGCGGTCGCGGGCGAACTGGTAGGCCACCCGGCCGCTGCGCGAGCCGCGCTCCAGCGCCCAGACCAGCGCCTCGGGCCGCGCCGCCTCGATCGCCGCCGCGTCCAGCCCGAAGGAGGACAGCCACTGCGCCACGATGGCCAGGTACTCGGCCTGGGTGAAGGGATAGAAGCTCACCCACAGCCCGAAGCGCTCGGACAGCGAGATCTTCTCCTCCACCACCTCGCCCGGATGGACCTCGCCGTCCTCCGTGTGCGTGTAGCTCAGGTTCTCCTTCATGTACTCGGGCAGCAGGTGGCGCCGGTTGCTGGTCGCGTAGATCAGCACGTTGGGCGTGGAGGCGGCCACCGAGCCGTCGAGGATGGACTTCAGCGCCTTGTAGCCCGGCTCACCCTCGTCGAAGCTCAGGTCGTCACTGAAGATGATGAACTTCTCGGGCCGGCCCGAAACCACCTCGACGATGTCGGGCAGGTCCGTCAGGTCGGCCTTGTCCACCTCGATCAGGCGCAGGCCCTGCGGCGCGAAAGCGTGCAGGCAGGCGCGCACCAGCGAGGACTTGCCGGTGCCGCGCGCACCGGTGAGCAGCACGTTGTTGGCCGGCTTGCCCTCGACGAACTGGCGCGTGTTGCGCTCGATCTTCTCCTTCTGGACGTCGATCTCCTTGAGCGCGTCGAGCGACATCGCCGCCACGTGGCGCACCGGCTCCAGCGTGCCGTGCCCCGAGCTGCGGCGGCGGTAGCGCCAGGCGATGGAGGCATCCCAGTCGGCCGGTGCGGCCAGCGGCTGGGGAAGAATCGATTCGATGCGGGTGATGAGCTGCTCGGCGCGCTCGATCAGCTTGTCGAACTTGTCGTTCATCGGGCTCAGGATCGGTAGTCGGCGTTGATCGAAACGTAGTCGTGGCTGAGGTCGCAGGTCCACACCGTGTCGGCCGCGTCGCCGCGCCCGAGGCCGATGCGCACGGTGATCTCGCTTTGCTTCATCACGCGCTGGCCGTCCTCTTCCCGGTAGTCCGGATGCCGGCCGCCGCGGGTGGCCACGTGCACGTCGTCCAGGTGCAGCTCGATGCCGGTCTGGTCCAGGTCCACGATGCCGGCATAGCCCACGGCCGCCAGGATGCGGCCCAGGTTCGGGTCGCTGGCGTAGAAGGCCGTCTTGACCAGCGGCGAATGTGCGACCGCATAGGCCACCTGCCGGCACTCGGCGGCGTCGCGCCCACCTTCCACGCGGATGGTGATGAACTTGGTCGCCCCCTCCCCGTCGCGCACGATGGCCTGCGCCAGCAGGCGCGCCACCTCTTCCATCGCCGCCACCAGGGCGCGGCCGTCGGCGCTGTCGAGCGCATCGACCAGCGCGTTGCCGGCCTTCTGCGTGGCGATGACGACGAAGGAATCGTTGGTGGAGGTGTCGCCGTCGATGGTGACGCGGTTGAAGGAGCCGTCGGCCAGCCGGCGCGCCAGCGGCGCCAGCAGTTCGGGCGCGATGCACGCATCGGTGGCCAGGAAGCCGAGCATCGTCGCCATGTTGGGCCGGATCATGCCGGCACCCTTGCTGATGCCGGTGATGGTGACGGTCGCGCCGCCCACCTGCACCTGCCGGCTGAAGGCCTTGGGCACGGTGTCGGTGGTCATGATGCCTTCGGCCGCGCGCGCCCAGTTCGCCTCGGCCGCGTCGGCCAGCGCGGCGGGCAGCGCCGCCTCGATGCGGTCGGTGGGCAGCGGCTCCATGATCACGCCGGTCGAGAAAGGCAGCACCTGCTCGGGCGCGATCTCCAGATGGCGTGCCAGCGCGATGCAGGTGGAGCGCGCACGCACCAGGCCGTCGGCGCCGGTGCCGGCGTTGGCATTGCCGGTGTTGATCACCAGGGCGCGGATGCCGAAGTTCTGCGCCAGATGCTCCCTGCACACCTGCACCGGCGCGGCGCAGAAGCGGTTCTGCGTGAAGACGCCGGCCACGGCCGCGCCCTCGTCGAGCAGCATCACGGTCAGGTCCTTGCGGTTGGCCTTGCGCACGCCGGCTTCGGCCACGCCGATGCGCAAGCCGGCGACCGGATGCAGGGACTGGGGATCGGGGGCAGCGAGGTGGACGGGCATGGCGGACGGCGGCGGGAAGAAGGAGAGGAGCGGCGAGGCGCGATGCGCCTCTCGGGAAGAGCCCGGAATTCTAGGGTGTCGCCCCTCGGCCCGCAGGCGCCGCGTCAGCCCGGCGGCGCATCCTCGAAAGGCAGCCCCGCGTACTGCTCGGCCAGCGCCGCCTGCGCATGCGGCGAGCTGCGCAGGTAGGCCAGCTCGTGCTCCTGCGCCCGCTGGTCGAACTCGCTCATGTCCGGGAAGCGATGCAGCAGGTTGGTGAGATACCAGGACACGCGCACCGAGCTCCACACGCGCCGCAGCGCCGTCTCGCTGTAGGCATCGATCAGCGTGCTGCGGCCGTCGCGGTAGAACGCGGCCAGCGCGCGGGCCAGGTAGAACACGTCCGATACGGCCAGGTTCAGGCCCTTGGCGCCGGTGGGCGGCACGATGTGCGCCGCATCGCCGGCGAGGAACAACCGCCCGTGGCGCATCGGCTCGGCGACGAAGCTGCGCAGCGGCGCGATGCTCTTCTCGACCGACGGGCCGGTGACGATCGCGTCGGCCATCTCGCGCGGATAGCGGGCCTTCAGCTCCTCCCAGAAGCGCTCGTCGGGCCACTCCTCGAGGCGCGTGTCCAGCGGCACCTGCACGTAGTAGCGGCTGAGCGTGGGGCTGCGCATGGACGCGAGCGCGAAGCCGCGGGGGTGGTTGGCGTACACGATGTCGGGCAGCGGCGGCGTGGGCGAGAGGATGCCCAGCCAGCCGAAGGGGTAGACCTTCTCGTACTCGCGCAGCACGTCCCGCGGCATGGCGCGGCGCGAGGCGCCGTGGAAGCCGTCGCAGCCGGCGATGTAGTCGCAGTCCAGGCGCATCGGCTCGCCGCCCCGGCGCCAGCACACCTGCGGCCGCGGCGTGTCGATGCCGTGCAGTTCGACGTCCTCGGCCTCGTGGATCACCACCGTGCCGTGCCGGTCGGCCGCCGCGTAGAGATCCTCTTGCAACTGCGTCTGGCCGTAGGCGACGAAGCGCTTGCCCAGGTGCCGGCGCACGTCGATGAAGAAGCCCTCGCGCCCGGCCCACACGATCTTCATGCCGTCGTGGGCATGGCCCTCGCGGTCCAGCCGTTCGGCCAGCCCATGCGTGCGCAGCACCTCGACCGTGCCCGGCTCCAGCACGCCGGCGCGGATGCGCGAGAGCACGTGCGCGCGGCTGTGCTTCTCGATCACCACGCACGCCACGCCCGACTGCCGCAGCAGCTCCGCCAGCAGCATGCCGGCCGGGCCGGCGCCGACGATGGCCACATGGGTCTTCATGCGATTCCTTTCCTCGAACCCTCGCGGGCAAAGCCGGCAGCTTAGGCACGCATGCGATCGGATGGAACTGCCGTCGCCCCTATCATGATCGCCCCATGCGATCGCCCGACGAACCCGCCACCCCGATGACGCTGCAGCAGTTGCGCGCTTTCCTCGCGGTGGCGGAGTCCGGCTCCTTCCGGCAGGCGGCGCGCGGGCTCGGGGTGTCGCAGGCCGGGCTCACCGGCAGCCTGCAGACGCTGGAGGCGGCCCTGGGCGTGCGCCTGCTGGAGCGCTCCACGCGCGGCGCGCAGTTGACGGCAGCAGGCCGGCAGTTGCTGCCCCGCGCGCGACTGATCGCGCAGGAGACCGGGCGCATCCGCGACGAGGCGCTGCAATCGCGCGGCAGCACCGAAGGCGGCACGCTGCAGGTGGGTCTGGGCCCGACGCCCACCGCGGTGCTGCTGCAGCGCGTGGTGCCGGACTTCCATGCGCGCTTCCCCGGCGTGCGGCTGAAGCTGCTCAGCGGCTTCTACGAGCACCTGCAGCCGGCGCTGCAGCAGGGCGTGATCGAGTTGGCCGTCACGGCCCTGCCGGACGAGGGCGTGGGGCCGGGCCTGGAGGCACGCAGGCTGTTCAGGAGCGAGCTGGTGGTCATCGGGCGGCCCGGCCATCCGGCGGCCTCGGCACGCTCGCTGCGCGAGCTGGCGGCGTGCGAATGGGTGCTGATCGGCTCGCCCGGCGGCCCCGGCGGCACGATCACCCGCTTCCACGCCGAGCAGGGACTGCCGCCGCCGAAGGTCGCCGCCGGCTGCGAGTCGTTCACGCAGGTGGCCGCGCTGGTGGGCGCGACCGACTGGCTGGCGCTGGTGCCGGCTGTCATGGTGCAGCGCGGGCTGTTGGGGAGCGGCATCGCGCCGCTGCGCCTGAAGGAGCGTGCGCCGCGGCTGCACAACGGCGTGGTGCGCCGCGCCGGCGCACCGCTGACGCCGGCGGCCGCGGCCTTCGCGGCGATGTGCGAATCGTGTGCCCGGATCGCCGCGCCGCTGGCCGGGCTCGCCGCTTGACGGCGCCCGCGCGCCGGCCTCAGCTCAGCTTGCCGTGGCAGTGCTTGTACTTCTTGCCGCTGCCGCAGGGGCAGGGGTCGTTGCGGCCCACGCGGGCGAAGGCCGCGGCACCGGCCGACAGGCCGCCCGCCGCCGCGCGCCGGGCGCTGGCTTCGTCCACGCGCACCTCGGCTTCGCCGGTCTCGGTGGGCGCGGTGTAGGTGATGTTGGAGATGCTCTCGCCGCGGCTTTCCATCGCGTCGGCCGCGTCCTCCAGTTGCTGGCTGGACTGCACGCGCACGTTCATCAACTGGCGCGTCACCTCGTTCTTCACCGAGTCGAGCAACTGGCCGAAGAGTTCGAAGGCTTCGCGCTTGTATTCCTGCTTCGGCTGCTTCTGCGCGTAGCCGCGCAGGTGGATGCCCTGGCGCAGGTAGTCCAGCGCCGCCAGGTGCTCGCGCCAGTGGGTGTCGATGCTCTGCAGCAGCACCATGCGCTCGAACTGGGTGAAGTTCTCCTGGCCGACCAGCGCCACCTTGGCGTTGTAGGCCTCGTCGGCCGCCTTCAGCACGCGCTCGACCACGTCCTCGTCGGACATGGCGGTGGCGGCCTCCACTTCCTTGACCAGCGGCAGGTCGATGCCCCAGTCTTCCGACAACGTGCGCTCCAGCGCGGGCAGGTCCCACTGCTCCTCCACCGATTCGGCCGGCACGTACTGGCGCACCAGGTCGGTGAAGCAGCCCTCGCGCAGCGCGGCGATCTGCGCGCTCATGTCGCTGGCGTCGAGGATGTCGTTGCGCTGCTGGTAGATCACCTTGCGCTGGTCGTTGGCGACGTCGTCGTACTCCAGCAGCTGCTTGCGAATGTCGAAGTTGCGCGCCTCCACCTTGCGCTGCGCGCTCTCGATGCTGCGGGTGACGATGCCGGCCTCGATGGCCTCGCCGTCGGGCATCTTCAGGCGGTCCATGATCGCCCGGACGCGGTCGCCCGCGAAGATGCGCATCAGCGGATCGTCCAGGCTCAGGTAGAAGCGCGAGGAACCCGGGTCGCCCTGGCGGCCGGAGCGGCCGCGCAGCTGGTTGTCGATGCGGCGCGACTCGTGGCGCTCGGTGGCGATGATGCGCAGGCCGCCCAGCGAGGTCACCAGTTCGTGGTCCTGCTGCCACTGGGCGCGCAGGGCGGCGATCTCGGCATCCTTCGAGGCGGCGTCGCGAGACTCGTCGGCCTCGATCGCCTCGATGGTCTTCTCCACGTTGCCGCCCAGCACGATGTCGGTGCCGCGGCCGGCCATGTTGGTGGCGATGGTGATCATCTTCGGCCGGCCCGCCTGCGCGACAATCTCGGCCTCGCGCGCGTGCTGCTTGGCGTTGAGCACCTGGTGCGGCAGGCCGGCGTTGGTCAGCAGGCCGTCGATGATCTCGGAGTTCTCGATCGAGGAGGTGCCCACCAGCACCGGCTGGCCGCGCTCGTAGCACTCGCGGATGTCGGCGATGGCCGCCTCGTACTTCTCGCGCGTGGTCTTGTAGACGCGGTCGAGCTGGTCGTCGCGCCGGCTCGGCTTGTTGGGCGGGATGATCACCGTCTCCAGGCCGTAGATCTCCTGGAACTCGTAGGCCTCGGTGTCGGCCGTGCCCGTCATGCCGGCCAGCTTGGCGTACAGGCGGAAGTAGTTCTGGAAGGTGATCGACGCCAGCGTCTGGTTCTCGGCCTGGATCTGCACGCCCTCCTTCGCCTCCACCGCCTGGTGCAGGCCGTCGCTCCAGCGGCGCCCGCTCATCAGGCGGCCGGTGAACTCGTCGACGATCACCACCTCGCCGTTCTGCACCACGTAGTGCTGGTCGCGGTGGTAGAGGTTGCGTGCACGCAGCGCGGCCATCAGGTGGTGCATCAGCGTGATGTTGGCCGGGTCGTACAGCGAGGCGCCTTCGGGCAGCAGCTTGAACTCGGCCAGGATCTGCTCGGCCTTCTCGTGCCCGTCCTCGGTCAGGTAGACCTGGTGCGACTTCTCGTCCATCGTGAAGTCGCCCGGCGTGATGATGCCCTCGCCGGTGCGCGGGTCGGCCTCGCCCTCCTGCCGCGTGAGCAGCGGCGCGACCTTGTTCATCGCCAGGTACAGGTCGGTGTGGTCCTCGGCCTGGCCGCTGATGATCAGCGGCGTGCGCGCCTCGTCGATCAGGATCGAGTCCACCTCGTCGACGATGGCGTAGTTCAGGCCGCGCTGCACGCGGTCGACCGGCTCGTACACCATGTTGTCGCGCAGGTAGTCGAAGCCGTACTCGTTGTTGGTGCCGTAGGTGATGTCGGAACCGTAGGCGGCCTGCTTCTCCTCGCGCGGCATGTTGGGCAGGTTGATGCCCACCGTCAGGCCGAGGAAGTTGTACAGGCGCCCCATCCAGGTCGCGTCGCGGCTGGCCAGGTAGTCGTTCACCGTCACCACGTGCACGCCCTTGCCGGTGAGCGCATTCAGGTACACGGGCAGCGTGGCCGTGAGCGTCTTGCCCTCGCCGGTGCGCATCTCGGCGATCTTGCCGTAGTGCAGCGCCATGCCGCCCAGCAGCTGCACGTCGAAGTGGCGCATCTTCATGACGCGCTTGGAACCCTCGCGCACCGTGGCGAAGGCCTCGACCAGCAGGTCGTCCAGCTGCTCGCCCTTGGCCAGCCGGTCCCGGAACTCCTGCGTCTTGGCGCGCAGCGCCTCGTCGCTGAGCTGCTCGAAGGAGGGCTCGAGCGCATTGATCCGCTCGACCGCCTTGCGATACTGCTTGAGGAGACGGTCGTTTCGACTGCCGAACAGTCGGGTCAGGAGATTGGTGGCCATGAATGCTGGATCGGCGCGTGCGCCGCATCGAGCGGCACGGCAGGTCGAAAAGCCTAAGATAAGGTGAATGAGACGGGCCGCAGCGCCGCCGCCTTCGGTGTCATCCGAAAGGCCACCGCGTCGTCGGGCCGTTGCCGGCGGTGCAGCCGGCGAACCCGTCATTTTAGACATCGGCCTTCCATGGCATCCCGCCCCCTGCTTTCGCCCCGCCGCCCGCCTGCCCTGAGCCTGCACGAGGCCGCCGAATCGTCGCCGACGCTGTCCGGGCTGATGGCCCGCGTGCGCGAAGCCCAGGCCTGCCTGCAGGCCATCCGCCCGCTGCTGCCGCCCGGCCTGCGCGCCGGCGTCCAGGCCGGGCCGGTCGAGGAAGGCCGCTGGTGCCTGCTGGTGGACGGCAGCGCGACGGCCGCCAAGCTGCGGCAGATGACGCCGATGCTGCTCGCGCACCTGCGCAGCCAGGGCTTCGGCATCGACGCGCTGCGGATCAAGGTGCGCGGCCGCGCCTGAGCCGGGAGCGCAAAAAAGCCCGGGCGGTCATGGACGCGTCCGGGCCTGGATGTGTGGCTTGTCGGACTGGAACATAGCCCGCAAACCCGCATGAATGCTTGAAATCGTCAGGTCGGGGGCAGAATGTGCCCCCAATTGTGCCCCCACGCTCAACGGGATGCCATGAAACTGACTGACGCGAAGCTGCGAAACCTTACCACGCCCGGCAAGCATGCCGACGGCGGCGGCTTGTACCTTGAAGTTACGGCGGCTGGTGGCCGCTACTGGCGCCTGAAGTACCGCCACGGCGGCAAGGAAAAGCGCCTGGCCTTCGGGGTCTACCCCACGGTGAGCTTGAAAGAGGCACGGGAGAAGCGCGAGGCGGCCAAGCAAGTCCTGGGGCGTGGCGAAGACCCCGGCGAAGCGCGCAAGGAGGAGAAAGCCCGCGTCGCCGTGGAAGCAGCCAACAGCTTCAAGGCGGTAGCCTTGGAGTGGCACAAGGCCAATGCGAAGCGCTGGGCCGAGATCACGGCAACCAAGACCATGAAGCACCTGGAGGCGGACGTGTTCCCCGCCATCGGCAATCGGCCGGTGTCGGCGGTCACCGCCCCCGAGTTGCTCGCGATGCTGCGCAAAGTCGAGTCGCGGGGCGCCGGCTACACGGCAACGCGCCTGCGCGAGTTTTGCGGGCAAATCTTCCGCTATGCCATCGCGACGGGCCGAGCCACCTACAACCCGGCGGGCGATCTGGTGCGCGCCATCGTCGCGCCCGAAGTGAAGCATCGGCCCGCCCTCACCGACCGCCGCCAGTTCGGCGAATTTCTGCGCGACCTGAAAGACTACCAAGCGGCGGACAAGTTGACCCTCCTGGCCACGCGCATGGCCCTACTCACCTTCGTGCGCTCGCAGGAGCTACGGCATGCACAATGGGAGGAAATCGACTTCGAGGCTTGCGAATGGCGCATCCCCGCCGCGCGGATGAAGATGGGCAAGGGGTTGAATCAGGCCCACGTCGTGCCGCTGTCTCAGGCCGCTATCGACACGCTGCGCGACATTCAGGCACTCACGGGCGACACCCCGAGCGTCTTCCCCAACGCCAACGGCGCGGATGGGTTCATGAGCGAGAACACCATAGGCCGCATGCTGGTGCGGATGGGCTACCAAGGCCGGCAGACCCTGCACGGCTTCCGTGCCTCTGCGCGCAGCCTGCTTTCCGAACGGGGCTGGAGCGTGGCCGCGCTGGAACGCCAGCTCGACCACGCCGAGCGCTCGAAGGTGGTGGCCGCCTACGCTCGCAGCGAACACTTGGACGAGCGCCGCAAGATCATGGATGACTGGGGTGCGCTGGTGACTTCACTGGAGACCGGCAACAATGTGGTGTCGCTCGGCAAGAAGGCTGCCTAAATACTGGCAAGCCACGCGCCGATCAGCATGCCTCCGGTAGAACCGCCACACTTGGTCAGCGAAACAGCCTCGGAAGCTCACGCAGCCATCTGGACAGGCGCTGCCAGTGGCAGTCCAAGACGCTCGTAGACGGTGGACTTCTTCACCGCCTGCGGCGGAAAGTCGGGATCCGCCACCAAGCCGGCCAGGCACTCAGGATCCTCCAGCAACTCGTTCTCCGACAGTTCCATGCGCTGGAACATCGCCCAATAGTCGGGCTTGTCGGCCCGGCGATGAAAGTCCAGAAGCTGATAGGTGAGTTCGCGTGCCGCCTCATCTGCGGTCCAAGTCAGCCGGTCCTCGGGCAGCGGCTCAACCAAGGCTCGCCGATAGGGGATGAGGCGTGCTTCGGCCTCCGTCAGGGGCTCCGACGTGGTGGCGCTACTGCTTGCGCCGCCGGCAGGGATGCGAGGTGCGGCCCACGGTAGGTCAGCTGGCCGCAGCTTCAGAAGCGAGTCGCGCAGCTCCTGGGTGGAGCGAACGTCGTCCTCGTTATATTTCTCGATGGACTCCAGTAGCGCTGGCTCGCCGGTTTCCTTCCAGCGCTCGTACCAGACGATGCTGGCGCCGGCGTTGGTGACGTCGCCCTCGCGCGCCTCCAAGTAGAAGTGCTCGATGTTCTTGATGGAGTAGCGCGGCTCCGAAACCATGATGCCTTCGCGCACTACCTGATACAGGTCGACGAGCACGCCGCGGCGCAGCCAGTTGTCCACCTCGGCCTCGCGCTTCGCATGCAGCGTCATCAGCTTCTTGAGGGCGGTTTCCTCGTACTTGGCATAGTGATAGACGTGGGCGCCCGGGTAGCTCATGTAGAACAACAGATGAAAGTCCAGCGTGCCCTTGCTTCTGCTGATCGGCATGGTCTCCTGAAAGTCCAGGGCGCAGCACCACAGGTGCGAGACGTCCGGGGAATCAAAGCCGCATGGTCACGATTCGGCACGCGCCGCGGGGCGCTGCCCGCGACCCCGACGGCGAGCGCCGGGGCATCGAACAGCCAGAGTGGTTGATGCCACCACAGGCCAAGATGCACCAGCACCTCGTCCTTGAAAATGCCTTGCTGCCGAAGCAGCCGGCAGCGTCAGTTTCGAGGAGATGCCGATGCTTGCACTGATAGAGAAAGAAGGATGCAATCAGTAGTCCCAGATGACCGGCACCCAGCGGAAAGCGTCCCCATCAACCGCGACACGGCCGACGGATGGGAATGGAAGGTGTGCGGCCACCAGCAACCCACGGTTCTCCGCAAGCTCTCGGAAGAGGCCAACTCGAACACGTGTTGATTCCTCAGGGTCGTGTTCGAAACCGTTCTGCCAGTCGGGGTGATCGAACCCGACCGGGAACATGGCATCGCCGGCGAAGAGGAGCCGCTCCCCTTCAGACACCAATTCGACCACGCTGTGCCCCGGCGTATGGCCACCCGTGAGGCGAACGAACACACCTGGTGCAACCTCGTGCTTGTCCTTGAAGATCCGAAGTCGATCGCGATACTCGTCGTGGAAGCTGGTCGCGGTCGTCCGGAGCACGGGAGGCACCGGATTCGGCATGACGGTCTGGGAGAAATCAGGCGCCGTCCAGAACTCCACCTCGGCAGCGGCAACGTGGATGCGCACGTCCGGGCGCAGCCGATCCCTGACTTCGGGGACCAAGAGCCCGCCCACATGATCCATGTGCATGTGGGTGATGATCACATCGGTCACGTCCTCGAGCCTGATGCCTGCGGCTTCCAGCCGCCGGGGAAACTGTCCGGCGCGCGGAAAGCCCGAGAACTGGCCTCCCAGCCCGGCGTCAATGAGGATGGTCTGGTCTCCACTTCGAGCGACCATGACATTGAGCGGCCAGTCGAACTTGTCCGGCGGCATGAACATGTGGTCGAGCCATTGCGCGAGGTCGGCCGGATCCACGTTGGTGGCCATGGTGGACGTCGGCAGCGGAAGCACCCCGTCGCTGACCACCAGCGCGTCGATCTTGCCGATCTGCAGCGCATAGCGGGACGGGACCAGGTCATCGGCCTGCGGGGTCGTCTGTTGGGGGGGATTGGCTACTGAAGGCATTGTGGAATCTCCAAAGTGATGGCCCAGCCACCGGGGCCGGAAGCGGCTGGCAACGGGTCGGGATCGCCCTCCTGCCTCAGGGGCTGTCGGGCACCAATCACGGCGAAAGGCCGGACGACATGAAGCGTAGGCATCCAGGGTCTGGGCTGGTAGATCTGCCTGGGGCTGCACACCGTTGCCGGATGCACACCAATCGCCTCCGCAAGAAGTGGGTCGCCCTCGTTTCAAGGACGCACCGCGAAGGGGGAGGAATGACGCCACAGCGCTCCTTCCTGCCTGGCAGCAAGGCGGGCGATTCGTACCATGGCCCCTGAGCCCCGCCCCCCCTGTGCCCCGAGGAAGCAAACCCGGCATCGGCGGCCCATGGCATTGACAGATGGCACAGCTCAGACGCGGGCGACCATCTCGCTGACCGCCATCACGTGAGCGGTCGTGCTTCGAATTTCCCGGCAAGCTGCTCGCTCAGAGCCCACAGACGCTCGGCCTGGATGTGGTCCATCGCCCAGGTTCGAACGCCCGATCGCCCGGTCTCCCCGTCCTCGGCCAGGCGCGCGATATTGCAGTCCTCGCAGTACAAGCCCCCCACTCCCTGCAACAAGGGACTGATCGCGCACCAGAGGGCGGTTGCCGCCCCCTGGGCGGGCGTCTTCAGGTCGCGCTCCGGCGCCACGACGAGCCCGCCGTCCGCATCGTGCACGCCGAAGGCGGCGATCTCTTCCGGCGTCAGGTGCCGCGCCAGGGGGCCCAGCACCGAGCCCGGATGGACCGAGAACGCTCGCACGCCCGCCACGCGACCCCGCCGATCGAGGCCGACGGCGAACAGCGCATTGGCCGTCTTCGACTGCCCGTAGGCGATCCACTTGTCGTACGGCCGCCGCACGAACGAGACGTCGTCGAAATCCACCGGCGCCAGTTGATGCCCGCGGGACGACATCGAGACGACGCGCGCGTCGCCTGCCTCCAGCAGGGCCGGCCAAAGGGCTGCCGTCAGCCGGAAGTGGCCCAGGTGATTCACGGCGAACTGCCATTCCACGCCGCGCGGGTCGCGGGCGAAGGGCGTCGCCATGACGCCCGCGCTGTTGATCAGCAGGTGCAGCGGCCGCCGCATCGCCAGACAGCGCCCGGCAAAGGCTTCGATGGAAGCGGGGTCGGCGAGGTCCATGGCGTCCACGACGACGTTCGGCTCGTCATCGAGCGCCTGGCGTGCCCGCGCGAGGTCCCGCGCCGGCACGGTCACCTGCGCACCGGCGCGGGCCAGCGAGCGCACCATCTCCAGGCCCAGCCCCGAGTAGCCGCCCGTGACGATGGCGTGCTTTCCGTCCAGGCGGATGTCGGCCATGACATCGGCGGCAGTGCTGGCGGCATGGAAGGGCGAGGCAATCGGTGCCTGGGGAAAGATCGTCGTGTGCATGGCAAGAAAAAAAGAGGTGATGAGACCGGTGCCGTCACTGTGAACCCGCAAGACTGGACGCGGAAGCCTCGTTCTGCTCGATTCATGTCGAGATAATCCACTCATGGCCGATCCGCTCTCGGATACCCTGTCGCTGCTCGATGCCCGGTGCGAGCTGTCCACAGGCCTTTGCGCAGGGGAGCGCTGGGGCGTTCGCGTCGGCCGGTACGAAGGCCTCAAGTTCAACGTCGTCCTGCAGGGCAGCGCCTGGCTGGTGCCCGAGGGGGCCGCCGCGGTGCCCCTGGCGGCCGGCGACTGCTTCGTGCTCGGCGGGGGCGCACCGTTCGTCCTCGCCAGCGCGCCGGACGTGCCGCCGCGCGACGCCGCCGAGGTCTTCGCCGGCGCGCCGGAGGGCGGCAGCGCCCGCATCGGGTCGGGGAAGGACTTCTCGGTGGCCGGCGGCAGGATGGTCCTGGCGCCGGCGTCGGCCGGCCTGCTGGTCGGCGCCCTGCCCGCGCTCATCCACCTGCCCGCCTCGTCCACGGCCGCGCAGACGGCCCGCTGGCTGCTCTCGCTGTTCGTGCACGAACTGCAAGCAGGTGGCCCGGGCAGCCGCACCCAGGCCACGCATGCGATGCACATGATCTTCGTCGAGCTGATGCGCATGCAGCTCGCATCGCCCGGCGGCGTGCCGGCGGGCTGGCTGTCCGCCCTGGCGGACGAGCGGATCGGCCGCGTCCTCGAGGCACTGCACGGCGAGCCGCTGCGGCGGTGGACGCTGCCCGAGCTGGCCGCGATCGCGCGGCTGTCCCGCTCGGGCTTCGCCCTTCGCTTCAGGAAGGTCGTGGGACGCCCGCCGCTCGACTACGTGCTGACGCTGCGCATGCACATCGCCGCGCGCGACCTGCGGCAGCAGCGCAAGCCGGTGGCCGCCATCTCGCAGGCGCTCGGCTACTCGTCCGAAAGCGCCTTCGGCAGCGCCTTCAAGCGCGTGTTCGGCTGCGCGCCGCGGACCTACGCGCCCCGGCGGCCCGGCACGCCCGCCTGAGCCGCATCGGCACGCGGAGGCAGGAAGCCGCGGGCGCTCGCCAGGTCCGGCCACGGCAGGACGGTCTCTCCCGAGACCAGCCACCGGCCGTCGACCTTTCTCAGGCGCAGCTCGTACAGTGCCGCGTCCGCCCGCTCGCTCATGCGCCGGTACAGGATGGCGGTGGCGGTATCGCCCTGCTCCTCGACGTGGAGGATGCGCTTCTCGGTCGACAGGGGCGGCTCGCCGGCATCCCGGCGGCTGCGGAACTCGGCCATCATCTCGGCCTTCGAGAAGCGCGCGACCTCGCCCTGCGGGGTCAGCACCAGGAAGCCGAGGTCTTCGGTGTACAGGCGCTCCATCTGCTCCATGCGGTAGTGGCTGCCTGTCTCCGCAAGTTCGTCGATGAAGGCGGAAATCTCGGGGTTGACGGTGGTGTTCACTTTTGAATCTCCTGGAATGGCCGCGAGGACCGGAGCCTCGAATCTGGCGGCGGGCGCCGCCGTTGGGTAGACCGGCTTCGGACAAACACCGTTGCCCGGACGGACAAGGTGCGAACGCCCACGGTGCCGATGGCTCACCACCGTGTCGCATCCCTGCGATCTACCGCTGCGGCCGGGCTCTTTCTACGATGCCGCTGAACACAGGCACCCGTTTCCAACGAAAGGAGCGCGCCATGGTCACGCAGAGGATTGGCAGGCCCGTCCAGGTCCTGGACGACGAGGCATGGCACGGCTACCAGAGGACGCGCCTGCTGCAACGGCACGCGCAGCTCGGCCGGCATTTCGCACTGGACTGCGCCGGCCTCGTGCGGCGCCTGGCATGCCCGCAGGGCACGCCCGCCTCCGTCAACGCCGCGCCCGCGGCCGGCGCGGCGCGATCGGAGAGGGTTCAGGCGATCGGACACCTCGTGCGCGTCGCCCCGCTGCCCGGCCAGTGCGGGTGGCAGTGGTTCGCCCGATGAGCATGGGCGCTGCGGGCAGCGCCTCATCCAGGTGCCTGCCTCGATGCCGATGAGGCGCAGGCGAAGTAGCCGGCGGTGGGGGCGAACAGCGGCCCCGGGCATTCGTCCCGCCGCAGCCACTGCCAGCCCGCGCACTTCGACGGCTCCCTGAGCTGCGCGTCGCCGCCGGCATCGCCGCAGACGTACAGCGTGAGGTAGCGCCGCCCGCCGTCCACATGGCTGAACCAGCCCTCGGCCCGGGCATTCGACAGGTGCAGGCCCGTCTCTTCGAGGAGTTCGCGCGCCGCGCACGCGAACGGATCTTCGCCGGGCTCCAGATGGCCTCCCGGAAACCCCCAGGTGCCGCGCCCCAAAGCGCTGCGCCGCAGTCCGAGCAGGTAGCGTCCGTCCCGCCGGATCGCCACGCCGACGCCGAGAACGGTCTCGAGCGGCACACTGCTTGTGGAATTCACGTTCATCGAATGCTTTCGAGGGCGTCGAGGATGGCCTCGGGCGTGGCGGGCGCACGCAGCGCAGGCGCCTTGGCATGGCCGCCTGCGGAGGCGACCGCGTCCCATATGGCAAGCCACACGGACACGGCCAACTGCAGCGGAGGCTCGCCGACGGCCTTGGAGCGGTGCACGGTGTCCTCGGCGTTCTCGTTCTCGAAGAACGCAACGCGGAAGTCCGTCGGCACGTCACGCGAGGTCGGTATCTTGTAGGTCTGGGGGGCGTGGGTCAGCAGGTACCCGTCGTCGCGCCAGGCCAGTTCCTCGGTGGTGAGCCAGCCCATGCCCTGGACGAAGCCGCCTTCGACCTGGCCGCGGTCGAGCGCCGGGTTGAGCGAACGCCCGACGTCCTGCAGGATGTCGACCCGCTCCACCTGGAGTTCGCCGGTGAGCAGGTCGATGCTCACTTCGCTGCAGGCCGCGCCATAGGTGTAGTAGTAGAACGGGCGGCCCTTGAACGCGTCGAAGTCGTATGCGACCTTGGGAACGCGGTAGTAGCCCGTCGCCGACAAGGACACCTGCATCGCGAAGGCGTGCCCGCACAGTTCGGCGAAGGCCATGCCGCGGCCGCCGCATCGGGCCCGGCCGTGCGCGAACCACACCTCGGCCGGCGTGCAGTTCCACAGCGCTGCCGCAACCCGCGTGAGACGCTGCCGCAGCTCCCGCGCGGCGTTGAAGGCGGCCATGCCGTTCAGGTCGGTGCCGCTGCTGGCGGCGGTAGACACGGTGTTGGGCACCTTCGCCGTATCGGTGGCGGTCACGAACACGTCGCCGGCGCGCAGCCCCAGTTCGTGCGAGACGATCTGCGCGATCTTGGTGTGGAGTCCCTGCCCCATCTCGGTGCCGCCGTGGTTCACACTGACGGTTCCGTCGACGTAGATCTGGATCAGCGCGCCGGCCTGGTTGAGGCAGGTGGCGCCGAAGCCCACGCCGAACACCGCCGGCACCAGCGCAAGGCCGCGGCGGATCCAGCGGCTGCCGCCGTTGAACGCCTCGACGGCCTGCCGGCGCGCCCGGTAGCTGCAGTCCTGCTCGAGTCGATCCACCAGTGCGGGCAGCACGTTGTCCTCGAGCACGAAGCCGTAGTGCAGGCGGGCTCTCTCGCCCTGCGCCAGCAGGTTGCGCTTGCGCAGATCGAGCGCATCGATCCCCAGCTTCAGCGCCAGGTCCTGCATGGCCGCTTCCATGCCGAGCACCCCCTGCGGCCCGCCGAACCCCCGGAAGGCGGTGGCCGATTGGGTGTGGGTGCGGGCGCGGAACGACGTGCAATGGAAGTGGGGCACGAAGTACGCATTGGTCGCGTGAAAGACCGCGCGGTCCGCAACGGCCCCGGAATAGTCGGCCGACCAGCCGCAGCGCACGAGGTGGTCGAAGGAGGCGGCAGTGAGCCGGCCCGCATCGTCCACCGCCACCTGCCAGCCGATGCGGAAATCGTGGCGCTTGCCGGTGATCATGAAATCGTCGTCGCGATCGGGCCGCAGCTTCACGGGGCGGCCCAGCGCCGCAGCCGCCAGGGCGGCCAGGGCCGCGAAGACATAGCACTGCGACTCCTTGCCGCCGAAGGCGCCGCCCATGCGCCGGCATTGCACGTTGACCCGGCCCAAGGGCCACCCCAGGGTCCGGGCGACGATCTGCTGCACCTCGCTCGGGTGCTGAGTGGCGCAATGCACGACCACGCGGCCGTCTTCCGCCGGCAGGGCATAGGCGATCTGCCCCTCCAGATAAAAGTGCTCCTGGCCGCCTATGTCGACGCATCCGGTGGAAACCATGGACGCGTGCGCGAGCGCATTTATGACATCGCCGCTGCTTGCAACACGCGCGGGAACCGCCTCCATCCCCTTTTTGCGTGCAGCCGTTGCGTCGACAACGGCCGGCAGCAGCGCTGTCTCCACCTTGGCCAGGCGCGCGGCGCGGCGCGCCGCCACGCGGGTTTCGGCGACGACGAGAAACAACGGCTGCCCCCAGTACGAGACATTCTCGTGGGCCAGCAGGCATTCGTCCCTGACGATGATGCCGTGGAGATTCGATCCCGGGATGTCGTCGGCCGTGAGCACGCGCAGGACACCGGGGTGCGCGCGCACCCTCGAAAGATCGAGCGCCAGGATGCGCCCACTGGCCACAGGCGCGAAGCCGATGGCGGCGTGTGCTGTGCCCTGCGTCTCGGGCAGGTCGTCGGTGTAAGGCGCCAGCCCGGCGACGT
>Ga0182738_1000646_pt1 | contig 46428 bp, 39 predicted proteins | sample eDN5th30CBELigMG_FD_128876 | JGI IMG/M metagenome (GOLD analysis project Ga0182738, IMG submission 128876) | Enriched Miracle-Growth compost microbial communities from Emeryville, California, USA - eDNA 5th pass 30_C BE-Lig MG (version 2)... ... | reverse complement strand
CGCGTAGTGAGCCGCCTCCCACGCCGCGAGGAACAGCAGGCAGCCGACGACGCCCAGCAGGAGGGCCTTGTGTGCGGGCGGCTGCGCCCGCAGCTCGAGAAAGCGCTCTTTCGGCCGGACGAACGGCGTGCTCGCAAGATCGCGCTCGCGTGCCACGCCGAGACCCTTGGTTTCAAAGGGTCCTCTAATCATGTTCATTTGTTTGTGTTTCGCTCCCTACATTCTTTATTATTGCCAGAACCTCGCGAAACCGCGGGTGGCTGGATGTCTGCAACCACTCGAAGGCGACCATCTCTGACGTCGCCAATTCCGCTCCGTGCCGCTCCATTCTGTGCAGGCCCGCGTCGCGGTCGGCCGGCGTGCGAGACCCCACGGCGTCCTCTACGACGGTGATCCGGCGCCCTTGCTCGAGCAGTCCTCTGACCGATTGCAGGACGCAGACGTGCGCCTCGGTCCCGCAAACGACGATGTCTTCGCAGCTTTCGGGCAGGACACCGGGCCATGATGGCTCCCGCGTGGCGTCAAAATGCTGCTTTTGGAAAGCCGGGGATGCAAAGCCGCGCAGCTCGCGCACCGTCGCGCCCAGTCCGGCGGGGTTTTGTTCGGTCGCATACACCGGCACTTGCAGCCGCTGCGCTATGTCCGCGAGAAGCCTGGCTCTGCTGACGAGGCGGGGCGCATCGAAGATCGCCGGCACGAGGCGCGCCTGTAAGTCGATCAAAAGCAAGCAGCTCGACTGAGGCGAAAACGTCATCCTGCGTCTCTGTCACAGGATGGTGGCGGCGCACCGTGCCCGCACGGGCACGGACCGTGAGCGCGGCCGGACATTTCGTTTCGCGTCAGCCGTCGAAGTCGAGCGCGCGGTCGCCGGGTCCATTGCGCGACCAATGATAGTTGGCTGCCGGCGGATTTGCGAACTGCTCATTTCAAGCCTCACTCGACCTAGCCTGTTCGCAGTACCACCCCAAGCGAGTTCTGTCGAGGAAATTCGTAAATCTTAGACTTAAAAAAGGAGCATTGCGTACGACATCGACGAATGGTAATAGCTATTCGAAGAAAACGGCGTGCGACATTACGAATTTCGCACCGCAGCATTTCTCGGGGGTGGCCGCGTGCGTGAGAAGAAGCAATTGAGCCGTGCCGCGGGCTTTGCAGGGGCTGGCGCGAGGTCGTTGCAGGGGAGCGGCAGCGCGGCGGTCACGGCCCATGTGAGGCGCTGCACGCTCCAGCACGAAGGAGCGTTTGCGTGATCAAGAAGTCCATAGCGCTGGTGCCCCGCGTCTCTCCCGTCGCTTCGGGCGCAGGCAGTGCGGCCGCTGCTCCGGGCAACGGAGCGGTGGCACTCGACAATGTCGATCTGGCCATCATCCGCATGCTCCAGGATGACGGCCGCGCCGCCTTCACCAGCATCGCCAAACAGCTCGAAATCTCCGAGGGCGCGGTTCGCAACCGCGTCGGTCAGCTTACCCAGTCAAAGGTGCTTCGCATCCTCGGCGTCGCCGATCCGATGGCGTTGGGCTACGACGCGTTCGCCATGGTGGGCATCCGGTTTGCGCCCGGCATCGATCCCGAGGAGGCGGCGCGCTACTTCAGCGACCTCGACGAAGTCACCTACGTCCTGTTCGCCGCGGGCCGCTACGACCTCATGATCGAGGTCATATGCAAAACGCATGATCAGCTCTCCGAATTTCTTCGCAAGCACTGCTACGCGCGCAAGGAGATATCCACCATCGAGCCGATGGTGGGCCTGGCACTCTACAAGAGCATGCTGAAGTGGGGGCAGCCGTAACCATGCATCCTACATTCAGCGTGCATGGTCCCGCCGTGCCGGTCGTTTCCGCTGCCGCGACGCGCGCCCGATCGCGGCACCGCGTGCCTGCCGACGCTCGTGCGTCGCTTTCCTCTTTCGCGTCAACGGTTCTGACGCCCGCTTTCCTCTTTTCGCATCTGCCGCGCGACAAGAGCGTAGCCAAAAAAAATGCGGCAGGCCCGGGAGACTAAACGCGCAGGAGTGAAAGAACATGAACAAGCATAGTTATTTGGCGCGAGCTTCCTTGCTTGCGGCAACTTTGGTCAGCGCCGCAGCGCTGCTCTCGATCACGGCACCGGCATCGGCAGCCGAGAAGGTCCGCGTCTCCGGACTGACATGGCCCGGCTACGGCTTCTGGTTCATCGCCAAGGATAAGGCTCTCGCGCCCGATCTCGACATCAGCTACCAGACGATCGAGGATCCGTTCCAGAGCTTCGCGCTGCTGTCGTCCGGTCAAGTCGAGATCGTGTCGAGCACGGCTGAGTTCGGACCGATAGCCGCCTCGCAGGACATGCCCGTCCGCGTCGTTGCCTACGGCAATGCCTCGCACGGAACCGACAAGCTGATCTTGCGCCCGGACATTAAGGACCCGGCGCAGCTCAAGGGTCAGAGCGTAGGCGTCATGGTCGGCGGTTTGCCGCAAATCATGATGGGCATCTACCTCGAGCAGAACGGCGTCCCGTTCGATTCCGTGAAGTACGTGAACGTGATCATGGACCAGGGCGCCGCGGCGATGATCAGCGGCACCGTGGCGGCGGCGCAGCTTTGGGAGCCATTCGCTTCGCAGGCCTTGGCATCGGTGCCGGGCGCCAAGGTGGTTGCCAGCACCGCTGAAGGCGACTGGGCCGCAACCGGCCTGATTGCGGACGCGCACTTCATGAACGAGGCGTGGGTGCAGAAGGATCGTGCCACCGCCGTAAAGGCGATGAAGGCGATGTACGACGCCATTGCCTGGTGGAAGAAGAATCCGGCCGAGGGAAATAAGATCATCGCCAACGGTCTGAAAATGGATGTGGCGGACGTCGAACTGGTCATCGGCAAGGATGGAACCGGTCTCGACGGCGGGCTCTATCCGCTGACGTTCATCGAAGCGGCGCGCTCATGCGGCGTCGCCCCTGGCGATCCCCCCTTCGGCCAGAAGAACGGCCAGCTCTACGAGCACTTCAAGCTCACCAACAAGTGGTGGGTGAAGTTCGGTCTCGTGAAGGAAATGTACGATCCCGCCAAGACGATCGACTGCAGCATCCTCAAGGAGCTCTACGAAAGCGGCTATCGCGGCTGATTGTTGCGCGCGCAGTACGGGGCTGCGCCGAACGATCCAGCGCGAGTGCGGATACCGTTCGGCGCGGCCGATCCCCTACCCCTAGAGGAGCAAGAACCATGTGTGGAGCGTGCGGCTGTCAGCCGTCCATTGGAACAGGACAAAGTCCACAGGAAGGCTTCCGGCGGGTGCCTAACGACATGGTGCTCATAGAGCGCGATATTCTTTCGAAGAACGATCGCTTCGCGCGGGAGAACCGCGCGCGACTGAGCGCGGCGGGCATATTCGCCGTCAACCTCATATCGAGCCCGGGCTCCGGCAAGACGACCTTGCTCGTCGAAACCATGAAGGCTTTGAAGGCCAGCGTGTCCTTGGGCGTGATCGAAGGCGATCAGCAGACGTCCCTCGATGCCGACCGCATTCGCGCGACCGGTGTTTCCGCCGTGCAGATCAACACCGGCACCGGCTGTCACCTCGATGCGCACATGGTGGGCCATGCGCTCGACGATCTGTCGCTCGACAACGGCTCCATCCTGTTCATCGAGAACGTGGGCAATCTCGTCTGCCCCGCGAGCTTCGATCTCGGCGAGGCGCGCAAGGTTGCGCTGCTGTCGGTCACGGAGGGCGACGACAAGCCGCTCAAGTATCCCGACGTCTTCGCCGCAGCGAGCCTGATGGTGCTTACGAAGGTCGACCTGCTGCCGCATGTCAGATTTGATACCGGCGATTGCATCGCGAATGCGCGCGCCATCAACCCGAACATCGAGGTGCTCGAGGTCTCTGCGCAGTCCGGCGCGGGAATGGCCGAATGGACGCACTGGCTTACGACGTCTGCAAGACGTTCCGCCGCAGAAGCCGAGCTCGCCACCCATGCATGAGCTGAGCATCGCGAACGCGCTCGTCGATCAGGTGTGTCTCGAAGCAAAAAATGCCGGGGCGGCGCGCGTGGCGGAGATCAACGTTCGCATGGGCGCACTGAGCGGCATCTCGCGCGCGCTCTATTTCTGCTTTCCGTCGGCGGCCCGGGGAACGGCGTGCGAAGGCGCCATCCTCTCGATCGAGAGCGTCCCGCTGACGGTGCTTTGCACCCATTGCGATGCGGTGAAGACACCCGCTGCGCTTTACAATTTCCGCTGTCCCGATTGCGGATGGCCCACACCAAAGGTCCTGACGGGCCGGGAGATGCAACTCGTATCGCTTCGTCTCGTCGATGAGACGAGGGAACGGTGCTCCCGACCTCAGGCATCGCCAGACCCCATCCAAGGAGCAGTCAGATGAGCAAAGCCGGTCAACAGGCTTGGCAGCATGTCCCCCACCATCACCGCGGTCCGCAGCAGCAGACCGGTGGCGACGAGCACATCTACTCGCCGAAGCTTCATAACGGCACCTTCAAATCGCAAGGCATCGCTACGTTCATGGGCGCGCCCTACTGCCCGCCGGATCGACACGCGATCCGCCAGATGGGCGCGAAAGTGTGCTTCATCGGTGTGCCGTGGGATCAGGGACAGGTCGTGCGTGCGGGCACGTCGCAGGGCGCCGCCGGCATCCGCGAGGCCTCGACGCAGTACTTCCCGTACATGTTCGAGTACGACGTTGACCTGCTCACGTTCTTCAACGTCGTCGATTGCGGTGACATTCCCATCGTTCCGGGGAACAACATCAAATCCCACGACTACATCTATCAATACCTGACCGAGTGCCTGCATGGCGGCGCGAAGGTGGTCCTCTGCGGCGGCGACCATTCCGTGCCCATTCCGGGAGCGCGCGCGCTGTCGGATTTCCATAAGTCCGGCAAGATCGGATACCTGCACGTCGATTGCCATCTCGACGCCGCGCCGGACTGGGCGGGCAACGCCTTCACGAATTGCTCCGGTCCTTCGCGTGCACTCGATCTGCCGAACTGCAGCGCCCGCAACATGGCGCATATGGGCTCGCGCAACGGTCTCAATCCGAAGGACTGGCACGACTTCTTCATCGACAACGACGTCCGCGTCATTCCCATGTACGACGTCGTCGACCGCGGCGTCGTCGAGTGCACGAAGGAAATCTTCCAGCGCGCTTGGGACGGCACCGACGGCATCTACTTCTCCTGGGACACGGACTCCATCGACGCGAGCTGCATGCCGGGCACGACGGCGCCCGAGTGCTTCGGTCTGAAGGGTCGCGAGATCATCCAGCTCGCCCGCACCGCCGGAACGTTCGGCGCGGACATCATGGAGGTCTCGGAGCTCTGCCCGCAGTTCGACGTCAGCCACATCAGCATCAAGACCGCTGCGCTGATGATCTACCATTTCCTCGGAAGCCGAGCGAAGACGCTGCGCGACCGCGGCGAGACTCCATAAACCTAAGATCTGAGCACAGAGACAGAACGAATATGAATCCCGCAAAAAGCTACGCACATCTCTTCTCACCACTCGGCGGCGAAGGCGGCGAGAACTACCGCGCGCCTGGACAGCTCACGTTTCTTCGCGCCCAGCACGTGCCTCTGGAGACGAAGGCGCTGAAGGAAAGCGGCGCCAGGTTCGCGTTCGTCGGCGTCCCGTTTGACGAAGGCAACGTGGGGAAGCCGGGAAGCGAAGACGGCCCGCGCGAGTTTCGCATCGCCTCGCAGGAATACCTTTCGTATTGGTTCGAGTTCGGCGTCGACCTTAACGGTCTGGCCGTCGACTGCGGCGACGTTCCGATGCCGAAGGTCAACCCCGACAGCGCGCGCGAGCGCATTTACAGAGCCATAACCACGGTGCTCGCGGCCGGTGTCACGCCGATCGTTGTCGGCGGCGACCGTTCGATATCCATCCAGTGCGCCCGGGCGTTGTCGGACTATCTGGGACCCAAGAAGAAGTTCGGCTATCTGCATTTCGGCGCGCACCTCGATCTCGCCGAGAGCTGGGCTGGCGAGCGCCTGCTCAGCACCTGCGCGCTGGCGCGCATTACGGAGCTTCCCAACCTCGCCGCCGCGAACGTCGCGCACATCGGCGCGCGCAATTCGATGAATCCCAAGGACTACATCGACCTGGCGAAGGAGCGGAACCTGCGCTTCTACCCGATGTTCGAGGTCTTCGAACGCGGTGCGGGAAGCGTGACGCGCGAGGCTGTCGACAGTGTGTGGAACGGCACGGACGCGCAGTACCTCAGCTTCAACTTCAATGTGATGGACGCATCTGCCGCGCCGGGGGTGACGGCAACCGAGCCGGGTGGCCTCGAAAGCCGCGAGATGATCCAGATCGCCGATATCATCGGCGCGAAAAAATCCGTGAGCCTCATCGACGTCACCGAGCTCGCGCCCGTCTACGACGTGAGCGGAACGACGTCCCGCCTGGCCGTTTGCACGGTCCTGCGCCTCATGGCGGCGATGGCCAAGGCACGCGGCGAGCTCGTCGATCCGAAGTTGCGGCGCTCGGATCTCGAGGCGGCGGAATAGCGAGGGCGCCAATGATCACGGTGACGAGGATCCTGGGCAACGCGAGCGAGCCGGCAATGGCCGAGCGGCTGCATGAGCTGGAGCACAGAAGCCAGCTCGAGATCCTCGTCATCGATCGCGAGAACGCACTGCGTCGCCGGCTGCGCGCTAAGACCGACAAGGGAACCGACATCGCGATCGCGCTGAGCAACGAGACGCTGGCGCACGGGACGGTGGTGCTTCTCGAAGAGAACCGCGCTGTCGTCGTCTATCTAAAGGAAGAAGGCTGGTTGCGGCTCCAGCCGCGAGACGCCGCGGCGGCATTGGAGCTGGGCTACAGCGCCGGCAACCACCATTGGCGCGTGCGGTTCGCGCAGGACGCTCTTCTCGTCGCCCTGCAAGAGCCGGTCGAGCACTATCTCTCCCGCCTTTCGGAGCTTGCCCAGGATGGGCGGATAAAGGTCGTGGGGCATGAGTAACGTCAGCGCCGTCCTCGCCGCCCTGCAGTTCGGCGACAGCTTCTTTCCGTCCGGGTCGGTCTCCTTCTCGTGGGGCCTCGAGGGTCTTGCGGCAAGCGGCCCTGTCGTCGACGGCGAGGGCGTCCTCGCCTTCGTCGTCGGGCAGCTGCATGCCCGCTGGCGAGACTGCGACCGGCCGATTGTCGTCGCCAGCCATCGCGCGGCCGGGCCGGAAGAGGTCGCTGAGATAGACAGCTACGTAGAAGCGGCAACCGCAGCGGCGGAGCTGCGCTCAGCCTCCAGTCGCGTCGGGCAGGCCATGCTGTCCGTATTCGGCAGGCTCGGGTTCGCCGCCGCGACGGCCTACCGCGCCCGCGTCAAGCAGGGCGCCGCCCACGGACACCTCGCGGTGATGCAGGGCTACCTGTGGAGAGAGGCCGGACTATCGGAAACCGATGCGGTCGCATTGTCGGCGCACACGTTCTCCACTGCGCTGCTTGGAGCGGGCATTCGGCTCGGCTGCCTCACGCACACGGAGGCGCAGAAGGCGCTGCTGGCGATACGAGAGCAGGTGGCGGAGATGGCGGCGGCGCCGCTGCCCGCGTTGAAGCAAATCAGCACCTTCGCGGTCGAAGCGGAGATCGCGGTCATGCGACACGCGAAAAGCGAAACGCGGATGTTTGCGAACTAGGCAAGCGATGGGGATGGCAGGAGACGCGCGATGCTACTTACGCCCAGCGAAATGGAACGTCTGACGGTCTTTACGGCCGCCGAGCTCGCTCGCAAACGAAAAGCCAGAGGCGTGCTGTTGAATCATCCGGAGGCGGTGGCGTTCATCGTCGACGAAATTCTGGAAGGCGCGCGTGACGGGCGGTCGGTTGCGGACCTCATCTCCTGGGGCTCGACACTGCTCACGACGGATGACGTCATGCCCGGCGTCGCGAGCCTCATGCCGATGATCCAGGTGGAGGGTACGTTCCCCGACGGCACCAAACTGGTGACCATTCACGATCCCATCCGGCCGGGGCAGCGTACGCAGAAGGATGATGTCGTTCCCGGAGAGATTCTGCCGCTCGAGGGCGACATCGAGATCAACGCCGGGCGCCGCAAGCTGACCTTGAAGGTCGTCAACACGGGCGATCGCCCGGTGCAGATCGGCAGCCACTATCATTTCTTCGAGACCAACAGGGCGCTCGACTTCGACCGGAGCGCGAGCTTCGGCATGCACCTCGATATTCCCGCCGGCACCGCCGTGCGCTTCGCCCCAGGCGAGTCGAAAGAGGTGACGCTGACCGAATTCGGCGGCACCGGCGAGCTCTTGGGACTCAACAATCTCACCGATGGGAGCTGGCGCAGCGAAGCCAACAAGGAGCAGGCCCTGGCAAGGGCGGCGAAACGCGGTTTCAAGGGGGCTTGAAGCATGGCAACGATGAGCCGCAAGGCCTACGCGGAAATGTACGGCCCGACCACCGGCGATGCTGTGCGCTTGGGCGATACCTCGCTTCTGGCGGAGGTGGAGCACGACTTCGCCGTCAAGGGTGAGGAATGCCTGCACGGCGGCGGCAAGACGCTCCGTGACGGGCTCGGCATGACGCCGGGCTACGACAGCGCCATGGGCGCGCTGGACATGCTCATCTGCAATGCGCTGGTGATCGATCCCGCGCTCGGCATCGTGAAAGGCGATATCGGGATCAAGGACGGAAAGATTGTCGGCATCGGAAAGGCGGGAAATCCCGCGACGATGGAAGGGGTCTCTCCCAACCTCATCGTTGGCGCGGCGACGACCGTCCGCGATGCGGAGGGCCTGATAGCGACGCCGGGCGGCATCGACGTGCACGTCCACTTCGATTCGGCCCAGCTTTGCGAGCACGCCATCGGCTCCGGCCTGACGACGATGATCGGCGGCTCCCTCGGCCCGATCACGGTCGGCATCGACTGCGGCGGCGCATTCAACGTCGGCAAAATGCTGCAGGCTGCCGAGCAGTGGCCGATCAACTTCGGCTTTTTGGGGCGCGGCAACACGTCGAAGCCCCGCTCCATCCTCGACCAGATCGCGGGAGGGTGCATCGGACTCAAGATCCACGAGGATTGGGGTTCGATGCCGGCCGTCATCGACACGTGCCTCTCGGTCGCCGACGAACTCGACTTCCAGGTGCAGATCCACACCGACACGCTGAATGAGAGCGGATTTCTGGAAGATACGCTGGCCGCGATCCGCGGCAGAACGATCCACATGTACCACACCGAGGGCGCCGGCGGCGGACACGCGCCCGACATCATACGCGTCGCCGGCGAGATCAACTGCCTCCCGTCATCGACCAATCCCACCAATCCCTTCACGGTCAACACGTTCGACGAGCATCTCGACATGACGATGGTTTGCCACCATCTCAATCCGTCGATACCGGAGGACGTCGCGTTCGCCGAAAGCCGCATCCGCGCGCAAACGATCGCGGCGGAGGATATCCTGCACGATCTCGGCGCCATATCGATGCTGGGCTCGGACAGCCAGGGCATGGGCCGCATCGGCGAGGTCATTTGCCGGACGTGGCAACTCGCGTCCAAGATGAAGGATCAGCGCGGCCGCCTTCCCGGCGAAAAGACCAGGCGCGGCGACAACGAGCGCATCAAGCGCTACATCGCCAAGTACACGATAAACGCGGCGCGCACGTTCGGCATCGACGCGTTCATCGGCTCGCTCGAGCCCGGGAAGATGGCCGACGTGGTTCTTTGGCGTCCTGCGTTCTTCGGCATCAAGCCTGAAATCGTCGTCAAGGGTGGCTTCATCTGCTGGGGTGCGATGGGAGACAGCGCCGCCAGCCTGATGACATGCGAGCCATTGCTCATGCGGCCCCAGTGGGGCGCTTTCGGGCGTGCCAAGCAGGCGCTCAGCGCGTGCTTCGTCAACCCGCTTGCCATTGAGGCGGATATCGCGGGAGCGCTGGATCTCGCCAAGACGCTGCTTCCCGCGAAGGGAACGCGCAAGCTCAACAAGCACGACATGCTGCACAACGATGCCTGTCCGCACATCACGGTGAATGCGCAGACGTTCGACGTCACGGTCGACGGCGAGATTGCGACATGCGAGCCGGCAGCGAAGCTGCCTCTGACCCAGAGGTACATGCTCCGATGACGGCGAAGAGAGGCAGGAAGGTTCCCGGGACGGCGCGCATCGGCATCGGTGGTCCGGTAGGGGCCGGCAAGACGGCGCTCGTAGAGAAGCTCATTCCCGTCCTGCAGGCGCGCGGCATCGACGTGGGCGTGGTTGCAAACGACATCGTGACCCAGGAGGACGCGGAGAGGATCCGCCGCTCGGGCGTCATCGATCCGGCCAAGGTGCTGGCGGTCGAGACAGGGGCCTGTCCGCACACCGCCATCCGCGAGGATCCGACGCTGAACCTGCAAGCGGTCGAATATCTCGTCGAGACGTTTCCCGAGATCGACGTCGTGCTGGTGGAATCGGGCGGCGACAATCTCGCTTCCACGTTTTCGCTCGAGCTCGTCGACTATTGGCTCTTCGTCATCGATACGGCGGGAGGCGACGATATTCCGCGCAAGCGGGGACTTGGCATTCTCCGCTCGGACCTGCTCGTCATCAACAAAACCGATCTTGCCCGCTACGTCGGCGCAGACATCGACCGCATGGTGAAGGAGGCCAACACAGTCCGCGACGGGCGCCCAGTCATGCTGACCAACTGCAGGGACGGGGATGGAATCGAGGCAATCGCAGACCGGCTCGTCGATGACGTCATTTTCATTGGTTGATCGTCCGCCTGCCAAGATCTCGCCGGATCTCGCGACGGCCCGGGGCCGTGCGTCGGATCGGCTACAGCTCCAGTTCTCGGCAGATGCGGACGGCCGCACGTTCCTCAGCCGGCAGTACGTGGCGTATCCGTTCCACATCTGTCGCGCGCTCTACAGCGACGCCTCCAGTCCGGAGCTGGCGACGGTCACCATCCAATCGTGCTCGGGGGGCCTCTACGAGGAGGACCGCCTCGATATGGAGGTGGAAGCGAGGGCGGGAGCGGCCGCGCATTTGACGACGCAGGCGGCGACGGTCGTTCACAGCATGCCGTCGGGCTCAGCCGTGCAGAGCACGCGTATCAGGGCGGAGCCGCGGTCCTATCTCGAGTATCTGCCCGACCCGCTGATCCTGTTTCCGCAATCGAGCTTGGTTTCGACGATCAATCTCCGTGTTTCGGCCGGAGCGGTCGTGCTCGTGTCCGACAGCTTCTTGATGCACGATCCCATAGGTGCGGGACGCGCTTTCGCGACATACATGAGCGAAATCCAAATCGAGGATGAGACCGGTCGCCTTTTGGCCATCGACCGCATGGCCATAGACGGTGCGACCTACAGCTCCCGCTATCCCGGCGTCATGAATGATTTCGGCGCGCAAGGGACAATGATCGCGGCCGGCACTTGCGCAATACCGGAATGTATTGCCGGGCTTGATCGCATTGGCGCCGATCGAGGCGTTGCGATTGGCGTTTCCCGGCTTCCAAATTCGGCGGGCATCATCGTTCGAATACTCGCTTCCGATGGCGCGGCATTGAGGAGAGAGATGCATTACGTGTGGAGCGCGTTTCGACGCGCGCTGAAGGGCGGGGAGCCTGCGCCGCAGCGCAAATAGCCCGGCAGAATAAGCTTTATTGGCGTTGGCATGGTGCCTCTCGCCATGCGGTTTTCTGTGCCCGGATTAGCGGCGCGGCAGGCCAGCTCTGTCATTGCGAGCGTTTCACCGTTCGCCTGTAGATTGCCGTATGAAAGATGTCGCCGTTTACGTGCCACAGGCCATATGGTTTGTGTCGCAGCGGAAACTATTTGCCGTGCCGGAAATTGCTGCCGTATTATGATGCCAATACGCTACAGGCAATAAAAGACAGCCGATTATGCGGCCGATATGATGTTTATAGATAGACATCATACCGGCGCTTTAAATACCATGCGCACAGTGTGTAGCGTTCGTGGCGTGGGGTATTTATGCGTTTCGGGGTTCTGGCTATGGCGGCCGTGTCGTACGCCATAGGAAATGGCGTTGGTTTCGCGCAGGAAATGCAGCAGCTCCCGCCGCTTACCGTCACGGCGCCGCCGCCGATGAAGTCTAAGGCCAATAAAAAGAAAACCCCTGCCACGCCGGCGAAGTCGCCGGATCGCGCGGCGCTGCAGCCGGGCGCGGCCGCGAGCAGTCCCACCGCCGTCGACGCGCTCGATCCGCGCCGCGGAGACATCGGCTTCGCGCAATCGGGCAGCGAAGGATATGTGTCGCGGCAAGAGCTGCTGCAGCGGCCCGAATATCGGGTTGGGGAAATGCTCGAGGCTGTGCCGGGGCTCGTCGTCACGCAGCACAGCGGCGAAGGGAAGGCCAACCAGTACTTCCTGCGCGGCTTCAATCTCGACCACGGCACCGACCTCGCAATCACCATGGACGGCATGCCCGTGAATATGCGCACGCACGGTCACGGCCAGGGATATGCCGACGCCAACTTCATCATTCCCGAGCTCATGCGCGGGCTGTCGTTCCGCAAGGGGCCGTACTTCGCGTCCGAGGGCGACTTCTCCTCCGCCGGGGCGATCTACCTCGACTTGGAAGACAAGCTGGAAAAGAACTTCGCGCAAATCGAGCTGGGCAGCTTTGGCCACCGCCGAGCCGTGACTGGCATGTCGGTGCCCGTCGGTCTCGATGGAACGCTGCTGGTCGCCGGCGAGGTCGTGCGCTTCGACGGACCGTGGGACCGCCCGGACGATCTGCGGAAGTTGAATGGCGTGATGCGCTATTCCAACGGCTCCTACGACAACGGCTTTGCTCTCACCGCCATGGCCTACTCCGGCCAATGGTATGCCACCGACCAGATTCCGCACCGCGCTGTCGACGAAGGGCTGGTCGGCCGCTTCGGCAACATCGATCCGACGGATGGAGGCATCTCGCAGCGCTACAGCCTGTCGGCGCGCTGGAACGAGACCACCGCCAGCACTGCGACACGTGCCAGCGCTTACCTGGTGAAGAGCGACCTGCAACTCTTCAACAACTTCACTTTCTTCCTCAACGATGCCGTCGATGGGGACCAGTTCCAGCAGACGGACGACCGCACCATCGCCGGCGGCAGCGTCAGCAAGACGTATTTGGCCAGCTTCGGCGGCAAGAAAGTCGCGACGACAATCGGCGTGCAGGGCCGCTACGACGACATCGGCGTCGGCCTCTTCAACACGAAGGAGCGTGCCTATCTCTCGACGGTGCGCGAGGACAAAGTGCGCGAGGCCAGCGTCGGCATCTACGGCGAGAGCACGGTGCGGTGGACCGACTTTGTGCGCACCACCCTGGGGCTGAGGGCAGACTTTTACTCCGCGAGCGTCGACAGCGACCGGCCCGTGAACTCGGGCGACGACATCGACGCCATCCTCAGCCCGAAATTCGGTGTGACCTTCGGCCCGTGGGAGAGCACGGAGCTGTATCTCAATGCCGGCCGCGGCTTCCACAGCAACGATGCACGCGGCGTCATGACGACGATCGACCCGGTGAGCAACACAGCCGTCGATCCGGCGCCGTTCCTCGTCCGCTCCGAAGGCGCGGAAGTCGGCCTGCGCTCGCAGCCGAGCAGAAATCTGACCAGCAGCCTTTCGGTATTTCTCCTCGATTTCGATTCCGAGGTCGTGTTCGTCGGTGATGCGGGAACGACCGAGGCAGGACGGCCCAGCCGCCGCGTCGGCGCCGAATACACGCTGCAGGCAAGGCTGACGCCTTGGATGACGCTGGATCTCGACGCTGCCTACACGCGCGCACGCTTCACCGAAGACGATCTGGAGGCGCCCGGTCGGCGCATTCCGGGCGCGATCGAAGGCGTCGTCGGAGCGGGATTGTCGTTCGACAACTTCGCCGGCGGGTGGTTCGGGGCCGTCAACGTCCGGTACTTCGGCCCGCGGCCGCTGATCGAGGACGATAGCGTCCGATCCAAGTCGAGCGCGCCGGTTTCCGGCCGCATCGGCTACAGGTTCGGCGACGGCTTCACCGCGCGGCTCGACGGCTACAATCTGTTCAACCAGCAGTCGAGCCAGATCGACTACTACTATGCCTCGCGGTTGCCGGGCGAAGCCGCCGAAGGCGTGGACGACATCCACTTCCATCCGCTCGAGCCGCGCTCGTTCCGCGTGTTGCTGACGAAGCAATGGTAGCCGGGGATCAGGTCGGGGGACGGCTATGGCTTTCCGCCTGGGCAGCCCGAAGAGGCTCTCACTGCGCGCCATGGCAGCGGGTGTGAGCCGGCTATTGACGGCAGTTTCGGTGTGCCAAGCTGCGGATCGCTGCGCCGGTGGCGCAGAGCGTTAGCTCACCTGTGACGGTTGGAATCGCTACCATGCGTAAGAGCACTATTCTTGCTTTGACGTTTGTCGTGCCGTTTGCCTCTCCCGCCCTCGCCGAGCCGCCGGCCGACCTCGATGCGTGCATCGCGCTTTCGGCGCGGACCGCAAGGGCTGCCACCGCCAAGATTACTTCGGAAGCCGAATACGTGAAGTATCACTGATCGCGCTCGGCGGGGGCGGCGACGTGCCGGCCGCGGATTAAGACCAAATCGAAAAAATTGCCCCCTCGCAGCGCTTTGCCGGGGCGCTTGAGGCGCGGCGCCATAATTGCCACAAACCGGTGCGCCTACCTCCGCCGCATGACCACATCTCGTAATAGCTTGGGACGCATCGCGTTCCTGTTCGCCTTGCTGGCGATGCCGCTGCCGTCGTACGCGCAGGCGCCGGCGACCGCCAAGGACACGGCCGCCGCAAAGAGCGCGGCGCCCGCCGACGGGGCTGCGACGCCCGCTCCGGCACCGCAGGCGCAGCCCGGTGCTGCGGCGGATCCGGCTGCCAATCCGGGCGCTCCTGCTGCCGGTGCACCCGCCGCCGCCGCTACTCCGGCCCCGGGTGCCGACGAGCCGGCCGAACCGGGCGACCGCGCCATCGAGCGCATGAAGGGCCGCATCAAGGAACTCGAGGCGCGCACCGACGTGGCGCCCGATATCCGCGACCAGGCGATTGCACAGTTGCGCAATGCGCTCGGCCAGCTCGAAGCGGCGTCGGCGAGCGCCGCGGCCGGCAAGCGCTTCCAGGAATCCGCCCAACGCTCGGCAGAGCGCGTCGCCGAGGCCAAGCAACAGGCCGATGCCTTGAAGAGGGAGCCGGGCGAGGAGGAGTTCACCAAACGCGTCGCCAATCTTTCCCTCGCCGAGGCGCAACAGGCGCTCGACGCCTCGAACGGCTCGGTGGCCACGATCAAGGCGGAACTCGACCAGCTCGAAGCAAGGCTGCGCGAGATGGCAACGCGCGCTACTGCCGCCCGCGAAGAGCAAACGGCAGAGAAACAGGCGCTCGATGCCTTGGAAGGCTCCGACGAGGCGCCGGCCGGCGATGCGAACCCGGTGCTTGGCGATGCGCGGCGCGCTGCGCTGGGCGCCGAGCGGCGAGCCCGCGCCGCCAAGCTCACGCTGCTCGAGCAGGAGCTGATCAGCCTTCCAGCGCGGCAGGCTTCGGCGACGGCGCGGCGCGATCTCGCGGCCGCCAAGTTCGACAAGTTGTCAAAGCGCATCCCGATCATCGAGGCGCGCGTCAACAGCCTCAAGGATGCGGAGGCGGCCAAGCGCCAGGCCGCGGCCGACCGCGAGGCCAAGCGGCTGTCCGCCCAGCACCCACTGCTCGAAGCCTACGTGAAGGACACCGAGGTCATTCGCCAGCGCGGCGCGGATGCGACACGCGTGCTCGACGAGGGCAAGTCGAAGCTCGCCGAAATCCAGGCGGACCTCGTGCGCGTGCGCGACAGCAAGGTTGCCGCGCAGCAGGTCATCGAGATCGGCAGCATCGGTGGCGAGTTCAGCGAGCTGTTGCGCGCGATGCGCGCGCAGCTGCCCGAGACCGCGCGCTTGCAGCGGCGCATCTCCGACCGCGACCAGGCGATCGTCGACGCACGTTTGCGGCGCCTTCAAGCGGAGGAGGCGCGGCGCGCTCTGTCCGATACGGGCGCCATGGCCGACCGGATCATGGCAGCCAGCGCCAAGCGCGGCGAGGAGAAGGCGCTGCCCGCGGAAATGCGTCCGGCGCTCGAGAAGCTGGTGGCTGCACGCCGCAACCTGTACGTGGAGCTGCACGATGCATTGGTGACGCGCATCGCGCAGCTCGCCGAGCTGAACGTCGCCGAGCGCGACCTGCTCAATCAGACGACACAGTTGAGGGCAATGCTCAACAGCCGCCTGCTCTGGCTGCCGAGCTCCGGGTCGATCGGCATCGGCTGGCTCGACCAGGTGAACACCAGCTTCGGCTGGATCGTCGATCTCGAAGCCTGGAAGTCTGCCGGCCAGACGCTGGTCGCCCGGGCCGTCGGCAGGCCGTTGCCGACCGCGATCGTGCTGCTCGCTTTCGGTCTGCTCGTCGCGTTCTCGCGCCGCCTGTCGAAGCGTCTCGCCCTTCTTGCCGAGGCGGTCGGCCGCTATTCGACCGACAACTACCTGCGCACCCCCGAGGCGCTGACGATCACCGCGCTGCTGGCGATCAAGACGCCGCTTTTGGTCGGCTATGCCGGCTGGCTGCTGTTGCAGCCTCCGCTCGAAGCCGACTTTACTGTGGGTGTCGGCGTCGGCCTGCTGACCGTGGCGTATCTGCTGCTGTTCCTGCGCCTCATCCAGTTCATCAGCGCCCCGAACGGACTGTTCTCGGCGCATTTCGGCTGGAGCGAGAGCGCCCGCACCACGCTCTATCGGAACACGCTTTGGCTGAAGTACGTCATCACTCCGATCGCGTTCATCCTCGGCATGATCAACGCCAGCAGCCTGCAGAGCCTGCGCGACGGTCTCGGCCGCTTCGCGTTCCTCGCCGGCGCCATTGCCGTGTCGCTCTACATCGCGCGCGTCCTCGATCCGCGGCGTGGGATCCTCGCCGAACGTATGACGCCGGCGCATCCCCTATGGATCACGCGCATAATCTGGCACACGCTTCTGTCGCTGCTCCCGCTCGCCATCGCCGGGCTGGCGTTGTGGGGCTACTACGACGGGGCCTCGCAGATCCGTGACGGCCTGCTGCTTTCGATCGCCATCGCCGTCGGCGCGTTCCTGATCTACAGCGTCGCCATGCGCGAGGTGCTCGTCGCGCGCCGTCGTCTCGAGATGAAGCGCGCCATCGAGCGCCGCGAAAAGGCGCGCGCCCAGGCCCTGCAGGAAGCGAACGTCGCGGCTGGCGAACACCCGCAGCCGGCCGTCGAAGAGCCGGAGGTCGACATCGCTTCCATCAGCGACCAGACGCGCCAGCTCGTACGGCTGTCGGTATTCCTGCTGCTCGCAGCCGCGCTCTATTTCTTCTGGCGCGAGGCGTTGCCCTCGCTGGCACTGCTCGACGTTCAACTGTGGCAGCAGACCACCATGGTCGACGGCGCGGCGCGGGCCGTTCCCGTTACCGTGTCGAACGTCATCGTTGCGCTGGGCATTGTCGTGATCACCTTCATCGCCACGCGCAACCTGCCGGGGCTTTTGGAGATCACGGCGCTTCACCGTCTGCGCGTCGAGGCGGGCACGCGCTACGCCATCAGCGCCGTGAGCCGCTACCTGATCGCAATCGCCGGCCTCGTGTTCGCCTTCCAGAGCATCGGCTTCGACTGGAACCAGGTGCAGTGGATCGTCGCCGCGCTCGGCGTCGGCGTCGGCTTTGGCTTGCAGGAGATCGTCGCCAACTTCGTATCCGGCCTCATCATCCTGTTCGAGCGGCCGGTGCGCGTCGGAGACACCGTCACCATCGGCAACCTCACCGGCACCGTGTCGCGCATCCATATCCGTGCCACCAGCATGACCGACGGCGAGAACCGCGAGATCATCATTCCCAACAAGGCGCTGATCACCGACAAGGTCATCAACTGGACGCTGACAGACAGCATCACGCGCGTGACGCTGAAGATCGGCATCGCCTACGGGACCGATACGCTGCGCGCGCAGATGGCGATTCTGGAAGCCGTCAAGGCAACGCCGCAGGTACTCGACTCTCCAGCGCCGAGCGTGTTCTTCATCGGCTTCGGCGCTTCCCATCTCGAGTTCGAGGTGCGGGCCTCCGTGCTGCAGCTCGCGCACCGCTCGACCGTCATCAACGATCTGCACGTCTCCATCGAGCGGGCGTTGCGCGAGAAAGAGATCGCCATGGCGTGACCGGCGATTTCGGGTGCGTGCGGGAAGGGCAACGTTCGCGCTGACGGACGAGACGCGTGCCTGCGGCGCCTAGCACGCGGGGGCCTGGCAAGCCCGACTGTTGCTTCGGAGCATCAAGATCGGCAGAACGGTTTCGCCGGCTCGCGTTCGAGGCGGGCCGCGCCAAGGATTATGGCCCCCGGCACCGCCGGGCAAAAAGCCCGATATTCCGTCACCCCATTCATTTTGCAGCACGTTCGTGCAAGCCTCGGCGACCAAGTCGGCCGTAGAGAAACGCTATGAACCTGCTCGCGCACCTTATTTTCCGCCTGGCGGCGGTCGTCGCGCTGTGCCTCGCCGTCTCCATCGGCTGGGTCATGGTGGATGCCCACCGGACTATCGAGCACGAGACGGCCGCTTCGGCGGACCGCGTCGGCCGGCACTTGGAGGCGCTCTATTGGCAGAAACTGCTCTGGCGCGGCGGCATGAGCAAAGAGACGCTTCTGCCGCAGCCCGATTGGGAGACGCTGCCGACGCTCACCATCGTCTCGCCCGGCATCTGCGTGGCGTTCTCGCCTCCCGGAACGGCACCGCGCCGGATCTGCAGCCAGGTCGAGGCGCTCGGTCCAGAGCCGCCGGCATGGTTCGCGCACCTCTATACATCGCTGCTCGGTCCGCATCAGCCCATCACCCGCGCGCTTTCGGTGCGCGAGAAGGATGCGGGGACCATCGTCACCGTTGCCGATCCCGACGCGGCTCTCCGCCAATCGTGGGGCAGGGTGTCAGTCATCGCCGCCGTTGCAAGCGTGCTGGCGGGCTGCATCGCTGTGCTGGCAGCCCTGATGATCGGCCATACGCTCATGCCGGCCGGTACGATCATTCACGGGCTACGCGAGCTCCAGCGAGGCAACAATGCCTTCCGCCTGCCGCGATTCCGCGCCGCGGAGTTCGATCACATCGCCCATGCCGTGAACGCGCTCGCCGAGGACCTGTCCCGGACCAACGCCGCGCGGGTCGCACTGACGACGCAACTGCTGCAGGTGCAGGAGGATGAGCGGCGCGCGCTCGCCCGCGACCTCCACGACGAGTTCGGCCAAAGCCTGACGGCGACGATTGCGCTGGCGGCCCTGATCGAGACCAGCGCAACGGAAGGGCGGGAGGATGTGGCCGAGGACGCCCGGATGATCGCGGCGGTCCAGAAGCGCATGATGGAGACGCTGCGTACCACGCTCGTGCGCCTGCGCTCGCAGAGCATCGAGGAGATAGGGCTTGAGGCCAGCCTCCGTCAGCTCGTCTCCGACTACAACATGCAGTCCGCATCGCGCACCGCGTTCCGTCTCAACCTGATCGGACAGATGGCGGCGGTGCCGAAGCAGGTTGCCATCGACATCTATCGTATCGCCCAGGAGTGCCTGACGAACGCCGTGAAGCATGGCCGGCCGACGGAGGTGCGCGTCAAGGTCGAGCACCTCGTGAGTGCCAACGGCACGATCGCACTGTCGGTCGAGGACGATGGCGGCGGCGACGCCGGTCGCATCAAACGCGACGGCGGTCACGGACTGCTCGGCATAAGGGAGCGCGTGTCGGCGCTCGGCGGCAAGCTGTCGATCAGCAATGCGGCCGCCGGTCTGCGCATTTCGGCGACCATTCCCCTGTTTGGCGCGAGCGAGGCTGGTTTCGATGCGGCCATCGCATGAGCGGCGTCAAAATTCTTCTGGTGGATGATCACCCGATCGTCCGCGAGGGCTATCGGCGTCTGCTGGAGCGGCAGCCGGGCTTCAGCGTCTGCGCCGAGGTCGACAACGCGCAGAGCGCCTACCTCGCCTACAAGGAGCATCAGCCGGATATCGTCGTGATGGACGTGGCGATGCCGGGCGCAAGCGGCATCGAGGCCGTCCGCCATATCCGCCAGTGGGACAAGAACGCCCGCGTCCTGATTTTCAGCATGCACCTCGGCGCAGCGATGACGCTCAAGGCGTTCGAAGCGGGGGCGCTGGGCTTCGTCACCAAGAGCAGCGCGCCCAGCGAGCTCATCCGTGCGGTCGCCACTGTCGCGTCGGGATCCCGCGTCCTGTCCGAGGACGTGTCGCGTGCCCTTGCAGCCGACCGGCTGGCCGGGGCCTCGGAGCACGTCGACAACCTCAGTCCGCGCGAGGCCGAGATTCTGCGGCTGCTGGCGTCGGGCATGGGCAGCGAGGACATCGCCGTGCTGCTCGGCCTCAGTCCCAAAACGGTGCGCAACCAGCACTACGCGATCAAGAGCAAGATCGGCGCGCGCAACGACGCCCACATGGTTTGGCTCGCCGTCGAGGCGGGGCTTCTGCAAATCAACGACGTCGCGATCGAGCTGGCGCAGGATTGAGTCGCGCGCGTCCGGCACGGCGCCTGCAGCCGCCGATCGGGCTTATTGCCCGTATGGGATCGGGCTCCTTGCTCTCAGATCGAGCTGTCCTTGCAACCTAGTATTCGCCGGTCGCGACCTTACGCGGCGAAGGGGAACACCAGGGGTGCTCGGGAATGCAAGACGCAGTCATTAAACCCAGCGGCAATGCCGCCCTGCGCGCCACGAGGCGACGTTTCGAGCCGGCGGACCCGGTGGTGTCGTGGCTGATATTCGCCAGCGCGAACCTGCTGATCTTCGTCCTCATGTGGTTCTACGGTCTGGCGCAAAAAGCGGTGGCCGCCGACCCCACGTACATCACGCTCTTCATCGTCGTCATTTACATCTTCACCTCGCTGCATTGCCTTTGGCGGTGCATTGAAGTTTCCCGCGAGGCGGACGCCGAGCAGCGTCTCGCAGCGTCCATTGCGAGCGCCTCCGATCCGCGACGCCGCATCATGGAGATCGCACGGGGATCGGCCGGCGCCGGCGGCCACGCCAACGGCGGGCTTGTCGCAAGTCACATCGGCAATCTCGTCACCGCGACGAAGCTGGGCGATCAGGAACGTAAGCTCGATCAGACGCTGCTGCTGCGCGTCCTGGCCGAGCGTCTGAGCGGCTCGAACGGCTACGGCGCGTTTGCCAGCGATCTGGTCATGAAGCTGGGCCTGTTCGGAACCATTGTCGGCTTCATCATGATGCTGGCACCCATCGCCGGCCTCAACGCCGAGGATCAGACGGCGATCAAGTCGTCCATGTCGCTGATGAGCGAGGGCATGGCCGTGGCCATGTACACGACGCTGGCCGGGCTCGTCGGCTCGATTTTGATCAAGATCGAATACCAGTTCGTCGAGGGCGCCACCGACAAGCTGTTCGCTGCGGCCGTCGCCTTGACCGAGGTGCACGTCGTGCCGGTGCTCGAGCGGCGGACGAGTGCCGCCCGATGATGAACGATTTCAGTCTGCGGCCACGCGAGACGCCGTTCGATCCCCTCAGCGTGGTCCTGTTCAAGGCGCTGCAGGTCGTGGCGTTCCTGTTCTTCATCGCCTTCATTGCCCTGTCGCAGCAGAAGGACACGGGCAAGGTCGATACGAAGGCGGAGTTCTTCATCTCCATGACCTGGCCCGACAACCATCCCGATGACTTCGATCTCTTCGTGCAGGATCCGGAAGGCAACGTCGTCTGGTACCGCCGGCGGGACATCGGCTTCATGACGCTCGAGAGGGACAACCGGGGCGGCGCCAACAGCTTCGTGAACGTCGGCGGCGAGAAGGTTCAATCGGCGGCCCGGCAGGAGCTGGTGAGCATTCGCGGAATTATCGCCGGAGAATATACCGTCAACGTCTACCACTTCTCGGCGCGCACCGGCGGGCCGGTACCCGTGACGGTCACGATCGAGAAGCTCAATCCGCACGTAAAGATCATCGCCAAGGAAACGTTCGATATGAGCAGCGAGCGCACCGAGAAAACGGCCGCGCGATTTACGCTCGACGAGAAGGGCGAGGTCGTGAGCACCTCGCGTGTCGACAGGTCGATCCTGCAGACCTTCTTCGATCCGACGCGCAACGGCGCCACCATGTCCAAGTACGGTGGCAAGCAATGACCGTGCAACTGCATGCCCTATACCTCGCCGCCGCGTATGCGGCGCTCGGCACGCTCCTGCTGGTGATCCTCGCCAAGCTGGCCATTCCGCGCACCACGAAGATAGCCGCCATCGCGGCGATGGCCGTCTTCAATGTGGCCGTCTTCTTCTGGACGCAGGATCTGCTCGGTTGGTCGGCAGCCACCGCCGTGCCCGAGAGGTTCCAGGTCCTCTGGATGCGCGTCGTGGAGCCCAATCCGTCGAAGCAGTTTGCCGGCGCCATTCACCTGTGGGTGGAGGAGCTGGATGAGAACAACATCCCCAGCGGCCAGCCGCGCGCGTTCGTCGTGCCCTATTCTACGGCGCTGGCCACAAAAGCCGCCGCGGCGCAGGCCGAGATCAAGGAAGGCAACCTGCAGGGCGGGACGCGCCATGCGTTCACCCCTACCCTCGGAACGGGCGCCGGAGTGGAAGGCGTCAACGTGCACAACATTGGCCGAGGCGCCGCGGCCGGGGGCGATCCATCGGGAGGTGGACTGTTCGATCCCGCCGCGCTGGGCGGACAATCGAAGTCCGTCGATCTCATTCCGCTCCCCAAGCCCCTACTGCCGCCGAAGGACGATCCCTGATGCGAGCCTCGCACTGGACGCGCGGAAGCTGCCGAGAAGCGAGCCGGCAGCGCCGACCGCCGGTTAACCAGCTATCTTCTTCGGCGTGTCGCCTGCAGTCGCGCAGCCAACGGTGACCAGAGGAACCTTCGACCGTATCGGCGATTACCTCGGCATATGCTGAACACGTCGCGCCTTCGCGGGCGCGCGTAAATCGGGAGTATCCACCCATGACCGCTTGGCTATGGTTCTTAGTGGTGGCGGTCGGCGCCGCTTTGCTGGGGTATTTCATCTATTTCGGCGAACGTCAGACGGAAAAAGAGACGCCGTACGACCGCATGCGCGGCGACGAGGCCGCGCGCAAAAACTTTCGCGATGCCGAGCAGCGGCGGGATTGATTTCGGACGGCAGCCGCGAGCAGGAGACTAGCCGTCGCGGCCGGGCGTGCCGGCGGGGGCGGTAGCGACGCGGCCAGCATTACGTCGACGCTGGCGCAGCGCTGCCGAATGCAGACGGGGCTTCATCAGCCAATCCACCAGCGGCAACAGCAGCTCATACGGCATCGCCCGCGCCGACCAGGCAATGAAGCTGTTCACCAGCCCCGGCACAACCACGCGCCGCCCAAGCCGATACGAGCGCCACGCCAGCCTCGCCATCCGTTCGGCGGACGAGCTCGGCAACAGGGCGCGGTAATAGGTGGTGGTGGCGTTCATTTTGCGATGGATCCGCGTCTCGACCGGCCCGCAGGCGATGGCGCAGACGCGCACGCCTTCGCCGGCGCATTCCCCGCCGATGGCCGCAGTCAGCGACAGCACGAATGCCTTGCTCGCGAAGTAGGGCGCCTGCCAGGGGCCCGGGGCAAAAGCGGCGAGCGAGGCGAGGTTCATGATGCCGCCGCGCGCGCGGGCCCGCATGGCGGGCAGGTAGTGGCGCGTCAGCCGCGTGACCGCCACCACATTCGTTTCCACCAGCTCCTCGAGCTTTTCTTGCGGCAGGTCGGTGAAATTGCCGCCCACGCCTATCCCGGCGTTGTTGACGAGCACGTCGAGGTAGAGCCCATGGCGCGCCAGCAGTGCGTCCAGCCGCGCCGGCGCGTCCTTGCTGCCGACGTCGAGGACCTCCGCTACGACCTTGGCCCTGGGGTATGCCGTGGCGAGTTCCGTGGCCGCATCCTTCAGATGCTCCTCGGTGCGGGCAAGGAGCACGACGGAGCGTCCCTCGCGGGCGATGCGCCCGGCCAGGGCGAAGCCGAGACCTTCCGAAGCGCCGGTGACGACCGTCGTCGGCATCAGGTTGCGGACGGCGAGCAGCGCGGCGGGATCGGGCGCGGCGCGACGGCGAACCCAGAGATCGCCGATCTTGAGAAGAAGGTCCATCTGCGCTCCTGCGCTCCGATGTTTGTCTCGTAACGCAACGTTCATGGTGGCTCGTTCGTTCGCTAGGCGTCGGCATAAGGAGACGCGCCGTGCTGGAGCACCAGAGCCTTGTCACCTGCATTGCGGTCGGCGCTATCGCCGGCTGGCTTGCGAGCCTGCTGGTCGAGGGCTATGGCCTGGGCTTATTGGGCAATATCATCGTCGGCGCGATGGGAGCGCTGGTTGCTTATCTCGCCGTGTGGGCGCTTGGCCTGCACATCGAGACCACGCTCGGCAATATCATCGCGGCGACCGCGGGATCGGTCGGGGTGCTGCTGCTCGCCGAAGCCGTTCGCTACTTGCCGCGCATCGGACGATAGACCGCCGCAGAAGCCGACGATTGGGAAGAGGACGCCGGGAAGAGGTTAGGTGAAACGCGTACCTATGCGTTGCTGCCGCAGCCAGAAACCGGGAAAATCAGCTGCGTCCACCGTCGCCCTTGCGCCCGGTTGACACCCGGCGTCTGCGGAAGCGAATGCGTAGATCCGCTCGGAAGTTCCAGCTAAAGCGACCGCCCCCAGCCAACCTGAGCGCCCGCTATCGGCCGTTTCACGGGCCTTTCTTCCCCGGTGCGGCACACGGATAAGAACGGGTTAAGGATTGGCAGTTCTAATCGTCGCACCAATGGCTCGGAGCGTCGGCGTGCTGTCAAAACTGGTTGGTGACTGGCGCATGTTCGTGCGCCCTCTGGCTGTTTTCGACGCTGCTCCCGGGCCGCATGCGGCGCGAGCCCGTCCTCCGCCCCCAACCGAAGGTGTCGCCAAGCAGAGCCCGAGCCCACAGCGTCTGGCCGGTTACCGTCAGGCGCTCGAAGAACACTTCTGCATCACCGCTACCGATCCACGCGGCATTCTGCGCGAAGTGAATGAACGCTTCTGCCGGCTTGTCGGCTACGAGCCGTGCGAGCTGATCGGCCAGCACTATGGGCTGCTCAACGCCGGCATGCTGATGGACGACACCGTCGCCCAGATGTGGGACGCCGTGCGCGCCGGCCGGACATGGCGAGGCCAATTGTGCGACCGCGCCAAGAACGGCGACAACGTCTGGTTCGAGTCGATCGTCATTCCCGACTTCGATGCGCTCGGCCACATCGAGCAGTTCATAACCATCAGCACCGACATCTCGGCGATCCATTCGCAGGCGCAGACCCTGCACGCGATGATCGAGGGGTTTCCCGGCGGATTGGCGCTCATCGATCGCGACCGGCGGGTCATCGCGACAAACAAGCTCTACCGCACGCTGCTGGAGCTGCCGGACGAGCTGTTTGCCGACGGCGTGCCTATGCTCGAGACGCTGGTTCGCTTCCGCGCCGAGCGTGAGGACTACGGCCAGCTTCCCGTCGACGAAGCGGTGCGCGAGCGGATGAAGGTGCTCCTCAGCAGCGTGCCGATCCACCATGAGCGTAGCGAGACGTCGGGGCGCGTGCTCGAGATCCTCTGTATGCCGGTCGAGGGCGGCGGACATCTCAACACGTACATCGACGTCACGGATCGCCGGCGCGCCGAGAGCGAGCTCAGCCGCGCGCACTCGACGCTCGAGGCATTCATCAAGCATGCGCCGGCCGCCGTCGCGATGTTCGACACGGACATGCGCTACATCGCGCATACCGACCGCTGGCTGCTGGACTACAACCTCGTCGGCCAGTCGCTCGTCGGCAAGACGCACTACGAGATCTTTCCCGAGGTGCCCGATCACTGGCGCGCCAAGCATCAGCGCATCCTCGCGGGTGCCACGGAAAGCTCGATGGAGGAGACGTTTCACCGCGCCGACGGCTCGACCAACATCATCCGCTGGGAGGTGCGCCCGTGGCATCTGCCCGACAACAGCGTCGGCGGCATGATGATGCTCACCGAGGAGATCACCGAGCGCAAGCAGCTCGAGCGGCAGCTATGGCGCCTCGCCAAGCAGGACAGCCTGACGGGGCTGGCGAACCGGCTGCAGTTCAACGAGCAGCTCGAGGCGACGCTTGCCTGGGCGATCAAGAACGGGGGCCGGTTTGCCGTCGGTCTCATCGACGTCGACCGCTTCAAGGAAACGAACGACATCCTCGGCCATGCCGCCGGCGACGAGCTTCTGCAGGAGGTGGGCCTGCGCCTGCAGACGGCCTTGGCGTCCTTCGGTGCCGTCGCGCGGCTCGGCGGCGACGAGTTCGCCGTGATCATATCCACGCACGGCGCGACGGGCGCCTTGAGCGGCGCGATCGAAGCAATGTTTGCCGCCCTGAAGCCGCCGATCACCATCGCCGGGATGCAGCATCGCTGCACTATCAGCCTCGGCATCAGCCTCTTTCCGTCCGACGCCCGGGGCGCCAGCGAGCTGATGAAGAATGCCGACCTCGCGCTCTACCGGGCAAAGGACCTCGGCCGCGACAGGTTCCAGTTCTTCGTGCCGGAAATGCGTGCATCGTTCGAGCGCGCCTATCAGCTCCGCCGCGACATGCAGCGGGCGCTGACGAATGGCGAGCTGAAGCTGTTCTACCAGCCCATCGTTTCGTTCGAGCCGAACCAGCCGGTGGGCTTCGAGGCGCTGTTGCGCTGGAACGAGCCGCGCCGCGGTCTCCTGTCGCCGGCCGACTTCGAGGGGATCTTCGACGACGCGAAGACCGCCGCCGACGTCGGCAAATGGGTGATCGAGCGGGCTCTGCAGCAGGCCGCGGCGTGGATACGGAGCGGTGTGAGCTTCGGCCGCGTGGCCATCAACGTGAACTCGGCTGATTTCGCGCTCGGCTCGTTCGCCGACTATGTGCGCGCCAAGCTGGAGGAGGCCGGCGTCGGTCCCGACCGGCTGTGCATCGAGGTGACCGAGCGCGTCTTCCTCGGCCGCAGCGCCGGCGACGTCGCCAACGCGCTGCAGGCGCTGCACGACATCGGCGTCGAGATCGCGCTCGACGATTTCGGCACCGGGTTTGCCTCGCTGTCCCACCTGCGCAAGCTGCCTATCGACCGGCTGAAAGTAGACCGCTCCTTCGTGCGCGACATGGAAACGAACCCCGACAACATGGCGATCGTGCGCACCATTGCCCATCTGGGCCAGAGCCTCGGCATCAAGATCACCGTCGAGGGCGTCGAAACGCAGTCTCAGTTGACCCTGCTGCGCGCGCTCGGCTGCGACACCATGCAGGGATATCTGTTCGCCCGGCCGATGCCCGGCGAGCAGGTGCGCGATTTCCTCGACGGTGACCGTGCGCTGATAGCCTGAGCTGCGGCGATGCCGGCTGGTGGCGGCGCCGCTTTGCCCTTGACGAACCGTCGCCGGCGATCATCCTGCGGCGGAAATTCCTCAGGGCCCTGGCATTGGATCTTCAACCGGACTGGATACGCAGCGCCGCCCCGGCGCCATCGGCGCGCCACGGCGCGGCGGCGGAGGAGCGGCAGGGGCGCTTGACGAAGCCGCCGGGATCGCTCGGCGTGCTCGAGCAGCTCGCCGTACGCCTCGCGTCGCTGCAGGCAACGGAAACGCCGCGCGCCGACGCGGCACAGATTGTGCTGTTCGCGGGCGACCACGGCATAACCGCCCAGGGCGTCTCGGCGTACCCGTCTGCGGTCACAGTCGAAATGCTGCGCAACTTCGCGCGCGGCGGAGCGGCGATCGCGGTGCTGGCGCGCGAGCTGGGTGTGCCCTTGCACGTCGTGGACGCGGGGACGCTGGCGCCGGGCGAAATCGACGGCGTCGTTTGCGACAAGCCGCGCCAGGGCACGCGCGATTTTTCCCGCGAGCCGGCAATGACGGCGGCCGAGCTCGAGTTTGCGCTCGCCGCGGGGCACAGGGGCGTCGCACGCGCCACGGCGGGAGCAGCGGACATCCTCATTCTGGGGGAGATGGGCATCGGCAACACGACCGCTGCCGCCGCCCTCGCGGCCGCCCTCATCGGTGCGCGCCCGGCCGACATCGTCGGCGCCGGGACGGGGCTCGGCAGCGACGGCATGAGCCACAAGGCGGACGTGATCGCCGCCGCGCTGGCCCTGCACGGTCTGGATCGCGCGCCGGCAAGCCCGCTTCCGGCTCTGGCGGCGGTGGGCGGCCTCGAGATCGCGGCGCTGGTGGGTGCCATCGTGGCGTCGGCACAGGCGCGCATCCCGGTGCTGATCGATGGCTTCATCGTCTCGGCCGCGGCGCTGGCCGCAGTGCGCATCAATCCGTCGGTGGCGCCGTGGCTCATCTATTCGCACCGGTCGATGGAGCGCGGCCACCGGCTGATCCTCGATGCGCTCGGCGCCGAGCCGATCCTCGACCTGAAGCTGCGGCTGGGTGAAGGATCGGGCGCGGCTTTGGCCTTGCCGGTCGTTCGCCTGGCGTGCGCGCTGCATGCGGGCATGGCGACATTCGCCGAGGCACAGATCTCCGGCCCGGAACCATGATTCTGCATCTTGTTCGCCACGGCGAGACGGCGGCGAGCGATCGTCTGATCGGGCGCACCGATGTCGCCCTGTCGGACGCCGGCCGCGGGCAGCTCGACCGCCAGGCCCTGCGTCTCGACTTCGATGCGCTCGTCACCTCGCCGCTGCAGCGTACGCGCCTGCCTGCCGAGCAGCTTGCTGCGGCGCGCGGGACACCGCTGCGCGTCGACGCGGATTGGGCCGAGCTCGACTTCGGCGACTGGGATGGCCGGCTGCATGCCGAGCTACGCGGGGATGCCGTCACCGGTGCCGCGCTGGCGGCAATCTACCTCTCGCCGGACGCTGCCGGCGCTCCCGGCGGCGAAAGCTGGCGCCAGCTCGAAGCCCGCACCGCGCGGGCGCTGCGCCGGCTTCTCGACGAGCGTCCGGATGGACGCGCGCTCGTCAGCACACACGGCGGTCCGATACGTGCGGCGCTCGCTCTGATTTGCGCCATACCCTTCGCCAATCTTTGGGCGTTCCGCATCGATCCGGGAACGCGGGTGACGTTGCGCGCCGAGCGCGACGCCGCCGGCAACCTGTGGGGGGAGATCATCGAGGTGGCGCAGCCATGAGCCTTGCAGCCCACGTCCGTTCGTTCTCGCATGCCGTGCAGTTCCTGACGCGGCTGCCGGCGCCGCCGATCGCCGTGTTCGACCCCGACGAGCTGTCGCGCTCGGCGCTCTGGTTCCCCGTGGTGGGGGCCATCGTCGGCGCCATCGCCGGGGCGTCGCTTTGGGCCGGCTCGCTCGCCTCGCCGTGGATCGGAGCGTTGTTCGCGGTCTGCGCGTGGGTGTGGGTGACGGGCGCCCTGCACCTCGACGGGCTCGCCGATGTCAGCGACGCGATGGCGGGCGCCCACCGCTCGCCCGAGCGATTTCTGGAGATCCTGCGCGATCCCCATGTCGGCACTTTCGGCGCGACGGCCATCGCTCTACAGCTCATGGCCAAGCTGGTGCTGCTGGCGCATATCGCCGGCGCTGCGGCGATCGTGCCGCTCGTCCTCGTCGCCGCCTGGGCGCGCCTCGGACCGCCGGTCTGGGCGCTCGCCGTGCCGCCGCTGGCGCCGGGCTCGGGCCAGCGGTTCGCGCACGGCCTCGACCCGCGGATCGTGGCCGCCGAGTCTGCGGTGCTGGCTCTGCTCTCCGTCTGGCTGGCCCCGATCCTGCTCCTGGCGCTGCTCGTGATCCCGGCCGTCGCCGCCTATTGGCGCTATCGCCTGGGCGGGGTGACGGGGGACTGCCTCGGCGCCGGCGTGGAGGTGACCGAGACGATCTTGCTGCTTCTCATCGCGGTTCGAATGGCATAGCTTCCGGCCAACGTGGCCGCGAGCCATAAAAAGCTGTTTGGGATAGGGGATCGGGACATGCAATCTTCCGCCAAAGGCGCCGAGCGTCGCCTGTTGTGGATTGGCCTTTTGACGGCTGCGACACTGCTCATGACGGGCGTCTTCGCGTGCGCGGTGCCCTTTGCCGCGCTGGCTGCCATCGCGGCTTTCGACACCGAGCGCAATGACGGCCTGCTGCTGATCGGCGCGGTATGGCTGGCCAATCAGGTCTACGGTTTCACGGTGCTCGGCTACCCCCACGAGGCGCAGGCCTATTACTGGGGTCTGACGATGGGCATCGGTGCCGTCGTCGCCTACTACGCCGCGCGCGCAGCCATTTCCGCGCTCGCTCCGCAGAGCACGCTGATCGCCGTTCTTGCCGCGCTCCCGGTTGCGTTCGTCGCTTACGAGGCGGTGCTCTATCTCGGCACGCTGGTGCTCAGCCGCGGCGAGGGCGCCTTCAACACCGACGTCGTCGCCTATGTGAGCATGGTCGAGGTCGTGGCTTTCCTGGCGCTGCTCGTTGCGCACCGTCTGGCGGTTGCCGTCGGCCTCGTGGCACCGAACGCCGTGGAAGGCACCGCGGCAAGCGGCTGACACCCTACTTCAAGCTCAGCGGCAGGCCGGCCGCCATGAATACGACGCGGTCGGCCGCCGCTGCGACACGCTGATTGAGCCGCCCCTGCGCGTCGCGGAAGGCGCGGCCGAGCGGCGTCTCCGGCACCAGCCCCATCCCCACCTCGTTCGACACGGCGACGACCGGACCGGCCGCCGTGCCAAGCGCCGCGATCAGCTCGTCGCTCTCGGCCTCGACGCTGCGTCCGGCGAGCATGACGTTGCTCAGCCACAGCGTCAGGCAATCGACGAGCACCGGCCCGGACACCTCGCGCAACGCCCCGGGCAGGCCAAGCGGCGCGTCCAGCGTCCGCCAGCGCCCGTCGCGCCGCTGCCGATGATGGGCGATGCGCCGGCGCATCTCGTCATCGAGCGCCTCGGCGGTGGCCACATAGGTCCACGGCGCCGGTGCCTGCATCACCAGCTCCTCCCCGTAGCGGCTCTTGCCGGAGCGCGCCCCGCCGAGGACTAGCGTGAGACGGTGCTGCTGGGTCATGCGGTGCCAAATTCCGTTGACGGGACAAGTGGCTGGCACTTATCAAGCGGCGGAGGCGTCCCGGCAAGCGGGAACCGGCAACGGCCGGCCGTTCCGCTGGCTCATATCCGCGCCGCCGCAGTCTGGCAGGCAACCGGCAATGGCTTCATCTCCCCGCGGCCTGATCATCGCGGCGCCCGCCTCGGGCGCGGGCAAGACGACGATGACGCTCGGCATCCTGCGCGCGCTGGCGCGCCGCGGCGTCGTCGCGCAACCGTTCAAATGCGGTCCCGACTACATCGACACGGCGTTCCATACCGTCGCGGCGGGGCGCGCGAGCGTCAACATCGACACCTGGGCGATGCGCCCGCAGCTCATTGCCCGTCTCCTGCGCGAGGCCGCGGCGGCGGATATCGCCATCGTCGAAGGCGTCATGGGCCTCTACGACGGAGCAGGCGTCGCCGGCGCGAGCGGCAACGGCACCACGGCCGAGCTTGCCGCGCTGACGGGCTGGCCGGTCGTGCTCATCCTCGATGTCGCGGCGCAGGCGGAGACGGCGGCGGCCGTGGCGCTCGGCCTGCGTTCCTATCGCGGCGACATTGCCCTCGCCGGGGTGATCCTCAACAACGTCGGCAGCCCGGCGCATGCACAGATGATCGCCGAGCCGATGGCGCGGCTCGGCATCCCCGTTCTGGGCGCTCTCCAGCGGCGCGGGGACCTCCGGATGCCGGAACGCCACCTCGGCCTCGTGCAGGCGGGCGAGTCGGCGGCGCTGGAGGACCGTCTTGACGGCCTCGCCGACATCGTCGCCGCGTCGGTCGATCTCGACGCGCTCGTCGCGGCCGCCGGTCCGCTGAAGCTGGCGCCCGCCCTCGCCGCTGCCACCCATGAAGCGGCCGCCGATACCCCGGCCGTTCTGGCACCGCCGGGGCAGCGCATCGCCCTCGCGCAGGACGCAGCGTTCTCCTTCGTCTATGCGCATATCCTTTCCGGCTGGCACCGTTGCGGCGCCGAGATCGTGCCGTTCTCGCCCCTCGCCGACGAAGCGCCCGACAGCGCGTGCGACGCCGTGTGGCTGCCGGGCGGATATCCCGAGCTGCATGCCGGCAGGCTCGCCGCCGCCGGCCTTTTCCGCGCCGGCATGCGGGCGGCCGCCGCGCGGGGCGTGGCGATCCACGGCGAGTGCGGCGGCTACATGGCGCTCGGCACCGGCCTCGAAGACGCGCAGGGCGTGCGCCATGCGATGCTCGGGCTACTCGACGTCGAGACGTCGTTCGCGCGGCCCAAGCTGCATCTCGGCTATCGGCGGGCGCGCCTGCGCGGCATCGGCACCGAGCTGGTCGGCCACGAGTTCCATTTCGCCAGCCTCGTCCACAACGCCGACGAGCCGCTGGCGGATATCACCGATGCCCGCGGCGACGACGTGCCCGAGCGCGGATCGCGGCGCGGCGCCGTCACCGGCACGTTCTTCCACGTGATCGACGGGGCGCCATGAGCGGTGATCCGCAAGCCGTGCCGCCTCGCTTCGACGACGCCTTTCGCGCCGCGCTGCGCGACCTCATCCACTGGCGCCGCGACGTGCGCCGCTTTCGCACCGATCCGGTTGACCCGCACCTCGTCGAGACGCTGCTCGGCCTGGCGGCGCACGCGCCGTCGGTCGGCTTCAGTCAGCCGTGGCGTTTCGTGCTGGTCGAGAGCGCGGTACGGCGCGAGGCGGTGCGCAACTCGTTCGCCCGCGCCAATGCGGAGGCGCTCGCGACCTACAGCGGCGAGCGCCGCGGGCTCTATGCGCGTCTCAAGCTGGAGGGACTGCAAGCGGCGCCGGTGCAGCTTGCGGTTTTCGCCGACGAGAAGACGGACACCGGCGCGGGCCTCGGCAGCCGCACCATGCCCGAGACGCTGCGCTACTCGGTCGTCGGCGCGGTTCAGACGTTGTGGCTGGCGGCACGGGCGCACGGCCTGGGCGTCGGCTGGGTATCGATCATCGAGCCGGATACGGTGACCGAAGCGCTCGACGTACCGGCGTCATGGCGCCTCGTCGCCTACCTGTGCATCGGGTGGCCGGCCGAGGACCATCTCGACCCCGAGCTCGAAAGACACGGCTGGCAGCAGCGCACCGACGTTGCGGCGTCGATCCTCAAGCGCTGAGCAAGCCCGCGTGTCACTCGCCGGGAACGGCGAGGGCCGTGGGGCTGCGCTTGCGCATCGAGAGGCGCCGGATCACGACATAGAACACCGGCGTGAAGATGAGGCCGAAGAACGTCACGCCGATCATGCCCCAGAACACGCCCGTCCCGAGCGCGATGCGCATCTCGGCGCCGGCGCCGGTAGCGATGTAGAGGGGCACGACGCCGAGGGTGAAGGCAAGCGACGTCATGAGGATCGGCCGCAAGCGCAGCCGGCACGCCTCGACGGCGGCGGAGACGGTGTCGCGCCCCTGGTCCTCGAGCTGGCGCGCGAACTCGACGATGAGGATGGCGTTCTTGGCCGCCAGGCCGATGAGCACGATGAAGCCGATCTGCGTCAGGATGTTTATGTCCTGGCCGTGCATGACGACGCCGAGCAGGGCGCTCAGCAGGCACATGGGCACGATGAGAATGATCGCCAGCGGCATGGTCCAGCTCTCGAACTGCGCCGCCAGCGTCAGGAACACGAACACCACCGACAGGATGAAGATGTAATACCCGGTGTTGCCGGCCTTGGCCTCCTGGTACGACAGATCGGTCCATTCGTAGGTGATGCCCTGCGGCAGCTCCGCCTTGGCCAGGTCGGCGAGCATGTGCATGGCCGCGCCGGTGCTGACGCCGGCCTCCGTGGCGCCGTTGACCTCGACCGTCGGGTAGAGGTTGTAGCGCGGCACGCGGTCGGGGCCGGTCACCGAGTGGACGTTCACCAGATTGTTGAGCGGCACCATCTGGCCGCCTTCATTGCGCACGCGAATGCGGCCGATGTTTTCCGGCTGCAGGCGGAATCCCGCGTCGGCCTGCGCCGTGACGCGGAAGGTGCGGCCGAACATGTTGAAGTCGTTGACGTACGCCGAGCCGAGATAGACGCGCAGCGCCTCGAATATCTCCTCCAGCGGCACGTGCAGCATCTGCGCCTTGGTGCGGTCGACATCGACATAGAGCTGCGGTGTGCTGGTGGAATACGTCGTGTAGGTATTGCGGATTCCGGGCAGCCGGTTGGCCGAGGCAATGAAGTTGTCTGCCACCTGCCCGAACTCGGCCGGCGTCATGTTGGCGCGGTTCTGCAGGCGCATGGAGAAGCCGGTTTGCCCGCCCATGCCGCGCACCGGCGGCGGGATGGTGACGGAGATCTTGGCCTCCTCGATCTCGGCCTCGAGACGTTTGAGGATGTCGTCGGCGATGGCGTCGACGGTCAGCCCCTGCTCGGCCCGCTGACGCGCATCGTCCATGATGCAGTAGAGGGCGCCGACGTTGCTGGAGTTGCTGCCCGTCGAAGCCGAGCGGCCGGAATAGGTGGATGTGTGGGCGATGCCCGGCGTCGCGAGGACGATGGCGTTGGCCCGGCGCACGACCTCGTCCGTCCGCTGCAGCGAGGCACCCTGGGGAAGCTGCACCGAGACGCTGATGATGCCGCGGTCCATCTTCGGGATGAAGCCGGTAGGCGTATGCATCAGCAGCCAGGCGGCGAGTCCCAGCAGGCCGGCGTAGACGATCAGCAGCACCGGCGCGATGGCGATGGCGCCGCGCACGAGGCGCGCATATCCGGCGGCGAGCTTGTCGAACAGCCAGTTGAAGGCGCGAAAGAACATGTGCACCGGCCACATCAGCAGGCTGTCATTCTCGTGACCGTCGTGCGACTTCAGAAGAATGGCGCATAGCGCGGGGCTGAGCGTCAGCGAGTTGAATGCCGAGATGATCGTCGCCGTTGCGACGGTGACGGCGAACTGCCGGTAGAAAGCGCCGGTGATGCCGCCGATGAACGCCGTCGGCACGAACACCGCCGACAGCACCAGGGCGATGGCGATGAGCGCCGCGCCTACCTCGTCCATGGTGACGCGCGAGGCTTCGCCCGGAGACAGGCCGTCGGCCATTTTTCGCTCGACGTTCTCGACCACCACGATGGCATCGTCGACGACGATGCCCACCGCGAGAACGAGGCCGAACAGCGTCAGCATGTTGATGGAGAAGCCGAGCCCCTGCATCACCGCGAACGTGCCGATCAGCGATACGGGTATGGCAACGAGGGGGATTATGCTCGCCCGCCAGGTCTGCAGGAACAGCAGCACGACGGCGACGACGAGCACGACCGCCTCGAAGATCGTCACATACAGCTCGGCGATCGACTGCTCGATGAACTCGGTCGGATTGTAGACGATGCGGTACTCGAGGCCCTTCGGAAAGCGTTCGGACAGCCGCTTCATCTCCGCCTTGATGGCATTGGCCGTCTGCAAGGCGTTGGAGCCCGGCTGCTGCGTCACCGGCATCACCGTCGCCGCATAGCTGTCCTGGTAGCCGTACGTCGTATAGCTCAGAGCGCCCAGCTCTACGCGGCCGACATCCTTGACGCGCACGACGCGGCCGTCGGCGCCGGTCTTGAGGACGATGTTCTCGAACTCGGTGGGCTGCAGCAGGCGGCCCTTGAGCTGCAAGGAAGTCTGAAAGGCACCCATGTTGGGCTGCGGGGGCTGGCCCAGCGAGCCGCCCGCGACCTGCACGTTCTGCGCCCGCAAGGCCGCGATCACCTCGTCGGCGGTCATGCCGCGCAGGGCGATGCGCTCGGGGTCGAGCCAGACGCGCATCGAATATTCGCGCGAGCCGAACAGCGTGACGTCGCCGACTCCGGGGATGCGTGCCAGCTCGTCCTTCACGTTGAGCAGCGCGTAGTTGGAGATGTAGACCTGATCGTAGGTCTTGTCGGGAGACACGAGGTGGACGACGAGCAGCAGGTCGGGAGACTTCTTGTCGACGAGGATGCCGTTGCGGCGAACCTCCTCGGGCAACCGCGGCTCGGCGGCGGAGACGCGGTTCTGCACCAGCACCTGGGCCTTATCGACGTCGGTGCCGATGTCGAAGGTGACGCTGAGGGTCATGTTCCCGTCGTCGGTCGACTGGGAGTACATGTAGATCATGCCCTCGACGCCGTTGATCTCCTGCTCGATGACCGAGGCCACCGTATCGGCGACGGTCACGGCGTTGGCGCCGGGATAGGACGTGCTGACCGAGATGGTCGGCGGGACGATCTCCGGAAACTGCGCCACGGGCAGCGTCAGGTAGGCGATCGTGCCGACGATCAGGATGACGAACGAGATGACCGAGGCGAAAATCGGACGGGCGATGAAGAAGTGGGAGAGACGCATTTCCTGTCCTGCCCGCTATGGCTTCGGCGGGGGATCGCCCGGCACCGCTGCATCGGAAACCGTCAGCGGCACGCGGCGCGGAATGATCTTGTGATCCGCGCGCACCCGCTGCTGGCCGCGCAGGATGACCCAGTCCTCCGTATCGAGGCCCTGGCGGACGACGCGCAGCCCGCCGTCGAGCGGCCCCAGCTTCACGATCTTGCGCACGGGAATATCGTCGTCGCCGACCACGTAGACGAAGCGCGTCGCCTGGTCGGTGCCGATGGCTTCGTCGGGAAGCAGTAGCGCGTCGTACTCGGGCGAGCCCTGGAGGCGCACGCGGGCGAACATGCCGGACGAGAAGAGGCGGTCGCCGTTGGCCAGGATGGCTCTGGCGCGTAGCGTGCCGGTGCCCTGGTCGAGGCGGTTCTCGAAGAAGTCGAGCTTGGCGTTGTGCGGAAAGGCCGTCTCGTCGGGCAGGCCGACGCCGACCGATGCGCCGATCATGCCGTTGGGGCCGTTCCCCGCGGCGCGCGTCATGCGCTGGTACTTGAGAGCGTTGTTCTCGCTGACGTCGAAGTAGATGTAGATCGGGTCCTGGCGCACGATGGTGGTGAGGACGGTGGATGCGCCTTCGGAGCCGCCCCCGCTGACGAAGTTGCCCGGGGTCACGAGAGTGCGGCTTATCCGGCCCGAGATGGGAGCGACGACGCGGCAGAAGCTCAGCTCCAGCTCCGCCGTCTTGACGCGCGCCTCGGCGACCTTCACCAGCGCCTCCGCGTCGCGCTGCAGGTTCTCGCGGTCGTCGAAGGCCTTGCGTGAGATATAGTTGCTCTTCAGCAGCGGTCGCCCGCGCTCCACGTCGAGCCTGGCGTTGCTGACGCTGACCTCAGCCTGGTTGAGCTGCGCTTTGGCCTGGTCGAGCGCGCGCTCGAACGGACGCGGGTCGATGGTGAAAAGCAGCTCTCCGGCCGTCACGTCCTCGCCGTCGGTGAACTTCACCTCGGCGAGGTAGCCGGAGACGCGGGCGCGCACGTCGACCGTCTCCACGGCTTCGAAGCGGCCGACGTACTCGTCCCACTCCATGACGCGGCGGCGTATCGGCTGGCTCACGGACAGTGTGGGCGGAGAGTAGGCGGCGGCCGTGGGCTTCGCGCCCGACGACTTGATGCCAAGCCGGTCCAATGCCGCCGTCGTGGCGGCGAACGCCTCTTGAAGACCAGCCTCGACGCTACGACCGCGAAGGGGTCCCAGCACGGCTGCAGCGGCTGCTGCGGCCGCCATGACAATCAGCGCGATGTAGCTCGGACGCATTACCGCTCTCGACCTCGAGCTGAGACGCGCACCCAGCCGCTATTAACCAAAAGGGGTGCCAGACCAGCTTAGCCGATCAAAGGTAAATCCGTCCCCCAAGCCGACGCGCGATCGCTTAGCGTTGTCTGGAACATATGTTCCTTAGGCGCCGGGAAAGTTTCCACCCCCTCCCGGCGTCCGGACAGCTTTGCGACCTAGGCCTGCCTCTCGAACGGAGGGTAGCCGCTAATTCCGTCGCGCGTTGTCGATACTGAATGCGCCGGGCCCGGCGGCGGCGAGGTAGAGGAAGAGAAAGCAGAACAGAATTGCCGCGTCGCCGCCGTTGAGGGCGGGAAACGGGCTCTGCGGCGCGTGTGCCATCCAATAGGCGAAGGCCATCTGGCCGCTCAGGATGAACGCCACCGGTCGCGTGAACAGGCCGATCAGCAGCAGCAAGCCGCCGAATGTCTCGAGGATGCCGGCGAACCACATGAGGGTGAACATCTCCGGCATGCCGTGGCCGGGCGTGGGCACGCCGAACAGTTTCTGCGTCCCGTGCTCGATGAACAGGATCGCCGCGACGATGCGTAGCAGACCCAGCAAGCGTGGTGCCCAAACCGTTTCAAGCTCGGCTCTGTCCATTGTCAGTTCTCCCCTGGGAATGAATCTCGACGGCTTTTGGCAACAAACGTAGCCGGGCCGTTGGGAGGGTCAATGGAAATCCATTACCAGCGCAGCAGCCGCGCGCCGATCAGTGCGCCCGCGCCGGCGACAATGGCTGTCGCCAGCACGTACCAGACGCCGAGGAACAGCGGACTGTCGTTCAGACAGTGCGTGGCATAGAACGTCGTTGCGATGCCGGCTGACGCGAGGCCTGCTACGGCGCCGGCGAGGGCCGGACGGGCCGGCGCGCCACGGCGCAGCGCGAGCAGCATGATGGCCAGCGGCAGCGCCGCCAGCAGCGGCACCAGGATCAGGCAGGCGAGCGCCTTGGTGCCGATCATCGTCGGCATCCAGAACTTCGCCGGCAGCGACGTCATCTCGGCGGCGATGCCGATAGCGAGAACCAGGGGTGCGCCCAGCAGCAGGTACATGCTCGGCCCGGGCGTCCATTGCGGCCGTGCCAGGCCGACGACGAGCAGCAGCGCCGTCGTCAGCAGCGTCATGCTGAACACCCATTTCATGAGGAAGTGCCAGTCGCCCAGCGAGGCGCCCAAAGCAGGGCGCATCGACAGCAGGGCGAAAAAGACGAGGCCTCCGACGACGAACGCGCCGGCCGCCCCAACACCCACGGTCCAGCCGATCGAAACGCGAGGCGCTCCGGCGTCGGCGGCGATGGTGTTGATGAGGTCCTCGGTCTTCATTCGTCGTCTTCTTTCCGGTGCTGGGCGCTGAGCGACTTGAGGCCACGGTGCAGCGCCACGCGCACGGCGACCTCCTTTATGTTCATGCGTTCGGCGACCTCCCGGATCGACTGGCCCTCGAGGCCGATTGCCCGCACCACATCCCGCTGCCGGCCTTTGAGGCCGTCGACGAGCCGCTCCGCGTCCTGGCGATCGACGCCACTGCTGTCCTCCGCCGCCGAAAGCGTGTCGAGCACGCTGTCGATGGGAATCTGGATGCGCCGGCCGCGCCGGCGCAGCGAATCGATGAGCTTGTGGCGGGCGATGGCGCGCACCCAGGGACCGAGCGGCTGGGACGGATCCCACGTGTCCCGCTTCAGATGCAGGGCCAGAAGCGTGTCCTGGACGACATCCTCCACATCGGACAGCGGGGCCCCTGCCTGCGTCAGCCCGCGGCGCACGGCCACGCGCAGCACGCCGGACAGCGACTGAAGCAGCGTCCGGTAGGCGGCGCTGTCGCCGCCGATGGCCGCGCGCATCAGGGCCGCCCACTCCTCCTCGTTCTGCGCTTGAGCCACAAAGCTCCTCGTAGACCAGTTCGTGGCCGGACCGATTTTCGTTACACCGTGCGGCAAAGCCGGTGGCGAAGCGGAAATGCGCTGCGAAGCGGCCGGACTGCCCTGCGTATCAGGCGTCCGGCTCAGCGGCAATCCACCGCGCCCGTTACGGGGCCGGCTGGTTCAGGGGCTCGGGCGCGGCCGGCGCCGTTTCCTCGTCGCGGCCCGCGGAGCCGCCGAGGCGCCGGTGCAGCCTGTCGAGCAGCATGTAGATCACCGGGGTCGTATAGAGCGTTAGCATCTGCGAAACGATGAGCCCGCCGATGATGGTGATGCCCAGAGGGCGGCGGATCTCGGAGCCCGGGCCTATGGCGACGGCCAGCGGCACGGCTCCCAGCAACGCTGCCAGCGTCGTCATCAGGATCGGCCGGAAGCGCGCGATGCACGCCTCGTAGATGGCGACCGCGGGACGCATGCCGTTCTGGCGCTCCAAGTCGAGGGCGAAGTCGACCATCATGATGCCGTTCTTCTTCACGATGCCGATGAGCAGGATGACGCCGATGAGCGCCGTCATCGTTAGCTCCATCCCGGCCACGTAGAGAGCCAGCAGTGCGCCGAGGCCGGCGGAGGGCAGCGTCGAGATGATCGTCAGCGGGTGGGCGAGGCTCTCGTACAGCACGCCGAGCACGATGTAGACCGCTATGAGGGCGGCGAGGATCAGCAGCGGCTGCTGCGAGGATTGCTCGGTGAAAGCGCGCGCATCGCCGGCCATCTCGCCGCGCAACCCGCTCGGCGTATGAATCTCGGCCATTGCCTGATCGATGTCCTGCAGCGCCTGCTCGAGCGTATTTCCCGGCTCCAGATTGTAGCTGATCGTGGTTGCGGGGAACGGCCCCTGATGATTGACGACCAGCGGCGTCGTGCCTTTCGATACGCGTATGACGCTGGTAAGCGGGATCTGTCGGCTCTCGAGCGCGCTCGGCACGTAGATGTTGTTGAGGTCGGAAGGCGTGCGCTGCAGCTTCGGGTCAATCTCCAATATGACGCGATACTGGTTCCGCTGCCGGTAGATGGTCGAGATCTGGCGCTGCGAGAACGCGTTGTTGAGCGCGGCGTCGATATCGGCGATCTGCACCCCGAGCCGCGAGGCGGCGTCGCGGTCGATCTTGACATCGAGTTGCAGCCCGCCGGCCTGCCGGTCGCTCGACACATCGACGAGGCCGGGTATGTGCTTCATGCGCTCGAGCACCTTCGGTGCCCACTCGCTCAGCTCGTCTATATCCGGATCCCACAGCGTGTACTGGAACTGCGCCGGCCCCTGACGCGCGCCGACGCGAATGTCGCGCGAGGGGAACATGCGCACCTCGAGCCCGTCCAGCTTGCCGAGCTTGCCGCGCATCCGGTTGATGACGGCCGCCGTCGGCACGTTGCCCCGCTCGGCGAGCGGCTTCAGGTTTACGAACATGCGGCCGCGATTGTTGCCGCCGCCGCCTGGCCCGGAGCCGCCGATGGACGAGCCTACATGCTGCACCGCCGGATCGCTGAGGACGACCTCGAGCGCCTGCTTCTGCAACTTGAGCATGGCGGCGAAGGAGATATCGGCCGATGCTTCGCTGAAGCCCATGATGAGGCCGGTGTCGTCCTCGGGGATCATGCCCTTGGGGATCTGCGCGTAGAGGTGCACCGTCAGAACGACGACGCACAGCAGCGTGAACAGCGTCACCACCTGATGCCGTAGAGCGACACGCAGCGTCCGCGCGTAGGCGGAGACCATCCAGCCGAGCGTCGATTCGACGATCCTGTCGAAGCGCGTCGGCGGCTTGCCGCGCTCGTCCTTCAGGAAGCGGGCGCAGATCATCGGCGTTACCGACAGCGAGACGACGACCGACACGGCGATCGCGACCACGAGGGTGACGGAGAACTCGCGTAGCAGGCGCCCCATGACGCCGCCCATGAACAGCACCGGGATGAACGCAGCGATGAGCGATACGCTGATCGAGATGACCGTGAAGCCGATCTGGCGCGAGCCGGCCAGCGCCGCCGCCAGCGGAGCCATGCCTTTCTCGATGTTGCGGTAGACGTTCTCCAGCATGACGATGGCGTCGTCGACCACGAAGCCGACGGCGATGGCGAATGCCATCAGCGTCAGGTTGTTGATCGAGTAGCCGAGCGCCCACATGGCGGCGCAGGTGCCGGCCAGCGACAGCGGCACGGTTATGCCGGCGGCTATGGTCGGCGTGCCGCGGCGGAGGAACACGAAAACGACCACCATCACCAGCGCGATGGCCAGCAGCAGTGTGACCTGCATGTCGTGCACGCTGGCGCGGATCGTCGTCGTGCGGTCGGTGAGCACCTTGATGTCGATGCCCGCCGGGATCCAGCGCTGCAGGTCCGGTATCAGTGCCTTCACGCCGTCGACGGTGTCGAGGACGTTGGCTTCCGGCTGCTTGCTGATGATCAGCAGCACGCCCGGCTTGTCGTCGAACATGGCGGCCGACCGGGTGTTGCGCGTGCCGTTCTCGATGGTCGCCACGCTCGACAGGCGTACGACGTTGCCGGCGCTCGTCTTGATGACGATGGCGCCGTAGTCCTCCGGCCGGCGTAGCTGCGTGTTGGTGTCGATGCTGATCGCCTGCTTGTCGCCGTCGACGGCGCCGACCGGCACCACGGCATTGGCAGCCGATATGGCGTTGCGCACCTCCTCCATGCTGAGGCCCATGGAGGCGAGCAGGGTGGGATTGACGCGCACGCGGATCGCGGGCTGCTCGGCGCCGCTGACCTCGACCTGGGCGACGCCCGGCACCTGCGAGATGCGCTGGGCAATGACCGTGTCGGCGGCGTCGTAAATGTCGCTGGCCGCCAGGCTGTTCGACGTCATGGCGAGGATCAGCACCGGCGACGCGGACGGATTGTACTTGCGGAACGTAGGAACGTCCGGCAGGTCGCCCGGCAGATCGGCGGCTGCGGCGTTGATGGCGGCCTGCACGTCGCGCGCGGCGCCGTCGATGTCGCGCGACAGGTCGAACTGCACCGATATGCCGGTGGTGCCCTGCGAGCTGACCGAGGTGAGCTCCGTGACGCCGGCGATCTCGCCCAGCCGCCGCTCGAGCGGCGCGGCGATGGTGGCCGCCATGGTCTCCGGGTCGGCGCCGGGGCGCGCGGCCTGCACGCGGACGGTCGGGAAGTCGATGGCCGGCAGGCTGGCAACGGGCAGCTCGGAGTAGGCCGTCGCCCCGAGGATGAACAGGCCGGCGGCCAGCAGCGCGGTGCCGATCGGTCGCAGAATGAATGGCGCTGAGATGTTCATGGCGCTACTCGGCCGGCACGTTGGCGCCGCCCGCTTCCTCGGCGGCGGACGCTGCCGGCGCGAGGCGTGCGCGCAGGCGCTCCATGGCGAGATAGATCACCGGCGTCGTGTAGAGCGTCAGGAGCTGGCTGAGCAGCAGGCCGCCGACGATGGTGATGCCGAGCGGATTGCGCAGCTCCGACCCGACGCCGCTCTCCATGGCGAGCGGCAAGGCGCCGAACAGGGCGGCGAGTGTCGTCATCATGATCGGCCGGAAGCGCAGCAGCGCCGCCTCGACGATCGAATCGCGCGGGGAGAGCCCCCGCTCGCGCTCCGCATCGAGGGCAAAGTCGATCATCATGATGGCGTTCTTCTTGACGATGCCCATCAGCAGCACGATGCCGATCAGAGCCACCAGCGACAGATCGAGCCCGGTGTACATCAGCGCCAGCAGCGCACCGATGCCGGCCGAAGGCAATGTCGTCAGGATCGTGAACGGGTGCACGAAGCTCTCGTAGAGCACGCCGAGGACGATGTAGATCGTCACCACGGCGGCGAGTATCAGCCACGGCTGGCTGCGCAGCGATGAGGCGAACTCGCTCGCGTCGCCGAAGAAGCTGCCGGTAACGGAAGACGGCATGCCGATCTTCTGCTCGGCCGCGCTGATGATCGAAACGGCGTCGCTCAATGCCGCGCCGGGCCGCAGGTTGAAGCTGATCGTCTCGGAAGGAAACTGGTCCTGGTGGCTGACGGCCAGCGCCGCCGTCGTGTAGGTGATCTTTGCTATCGCCGTGAGCGGGATCTGCGCGCCGCTCGTCGAGGGAATGTAGAGGCGGCTGAGCTGCGAGGGATCGCTGCGGAATTGCGGCATGGCCTCGAGCACCACGCGGTACTGGTTGGCCTGCGCGTAGATGGTCGACACCTGCCGCTGGCCGAAGGCATCGTTGAGTGCGTCGCTGACCGCCTGCACCGTTACCCCGAGGCGCCCGGCGACGTCGCGGTCGACATCGACGCGCGTTCTGAGCCCACGGTCCATCGTCTCGAGGTTGACGTCGCTCAACGCCGGTGACTGCGCGAGCTCGGCGGCGAGCTTGCGCGTCCACTCGTCGACCTCGCCGGCGTCGGTGCTCACCAAGGTGTACTGGTACTGGGCGCGGCTGGCGCGCGTGGCGATCTGCACGTCCTGCACGGGCTGGAAATAGACGACGACGCCGGGAATTGTGCCGACGGCCCGCTGCAGCCGCTCGATGATGCCGGGAACGAGCGTTTGACGCTCGGTGCGCGGCTTCAGCGTCACCTTGAGATGCGAGACGTTCGGCGTCGGATTGAGCTGTCCGATGCCGACGACGGAGACCACGCCCTGCACGGCCGGATCCCGGCTCACGACATCCGAAACCGCTGCCTGGAGGCGGCTCAGCTCGCCAAACGACACCTGCGGCTCGGCCTCCAGAGTCGCGGTGATGAGACCCGTGTCCTGCGGCGGCAGGAAGCCCTTGGGGATGGCGATGTAAAGCCACACGGTGATGACCAGCGTGGCGAGGGTGGCGAACAGCGTCATCGTCTGATGGCGCAGGACCAGCTCGAGGGTGCGCCGATAGCCGGCGATGACCAGATCCATGCCCCAGTTGAAGGCGCGTCCGAGAAAGTTGCCGCGGCTCTCGGGCTGATGCTTCAGCAGCTTGGCGGCCATCATCGGCGTCAGCGTCAGGGACACGATGGCCGAAACGACGACGGCGATGGTCAGCGTAAGGGCGAACTCGCGGAACATGCGGCCGACGAGCCCGGTCATGAACAGCAGCGGTATGAAGACGGCGATGAGCGACAGCGTCAGCGAGATCACCGTGAAGCCGATCTCGCGCGCGCCGTCGAGCGCGGCCCGCAGCGGCTTGGCGCCTTTCTCGATGTGGCGGACGATGTTCTCGATCATGACGATGGCGTCGTCGACGACGAAGCCAGTGCCGATGGTGAGCGCCATCAGCGACAGGTTGTCGAGCGAGAAGCCGCAGAAGTACATCACCGCGAACGTGGCGATCAGCGATACGGGCAGCGCCACGCCGGCGATGATCGTCGCCCGGCCCGAGCGCAGGAACACCAACACCACCATGACGATCAGCGCGACGCTGAGCAGCAGCGTGAACTGAACGTCGTGGATCGAAGCGCGAATGGTCTCGGTGCGGTCGTGCACCAGCGTCAGCTTCACGCTCGACGGCAGCGCATGCTCGATGCGCGGCAGCTCCCCCTTGAGACGGTCGACCGTCTCGATGACGTTGGCGCCCGGCTGGCGCTGCACGTCGATGATGACCGCGGGTGTGCCCTGGTACCAGCCGCCGACACGCGTGTTCTCCAGCCCCTCGGAGACCTCGGCCACGTCTTTCAGCCGCACCGGCGCGTTGTTGCGGAAGGCGACGACGATCTCGCGGTAAGCCTCGGCCGAGGCGATCTGGTCGTTGGCCGCGATCGTGTAGGCCTGGTGCTGGCCATCCAGCGAGCCCTTCGGTCCCGACACGTTGGCGGTGGTGATCGCGGTGTTGAGATCGGAAATGCTGAGCCCGTAGGCCGCGAGACGGGCGACGTCCGCCTGGATGCGCACGGCGGGGCGAATGCCGCCCTCGACCGATACGTGCCCGACGCCGCTGACGGTCGACAGGCGCTGGGCGATGAGCGTATCGGCAAGGTCGCTCAACTCGCGCATCGACAACGTTGGCGAGGTCATCGCCAGCGTCACGACCGGCGTGTCGGCGGGGTTCACCTTGGCATAGGTCGGCGGATAGGGAAGGTTGCGTGGCAGCGTCGAGCCAGCGGCGTTGATGGCCGATTGCACGTCCTGCGCCGCGGCATCGATATCGCGGCCGAGCGTGAACTGCAGCGTGATCTGGCTGAGACCGTAGGAGCTGGTCGAGGTCATGGTCGCCAGTGAGGGAATTTTGCCGAACTCGCGCTCCAGCGAAGCCGTGACCAGCGTCGACATCGTCTGCGGATTGGCGCCGGGCAGCTGCGTCGACACCTGCACGGTCGGGAAATCGACCTGCGGCAGCGAGGAGACCGGCAGCGCGAAATAGCCCAGCACGCCGCCGAGCACGGTGGCGAAGGCTAAGAGGGAGGTCGCAATGGGGCGGGTAATAAACGGCGAGGAGACGTTCATTGCGTGGCGGCGGGCGCGTTGCCAGCTTCCCTCCGCGGTCCGCGCTTGCCGTTACCGTGGCGGCCCTCGCCACGCTTGCCCTGATGGAACTCGCGGCGCAGAACGCCTTCCATGGCCGGAGGCGTCGCGGGGTTGATCGAGGCCGTATCGCCGGCGGCGGCCGCCGCCGGCTTGCCAGCCGACGCGGTCGGTTGCGTAGCATCGGTGCCGCTGATGGTGACGTCGGAGCCGTCCTTGAGGCGCGCAAAGCCGGTCGTCACCACGAGCTCGGCCGCGGACAGCCCTTGCTGCACGACCGCCACTTTCTCGTCCTGCTGCCCGATCTTTATCGACCGCACCGTCGCCTTGCCGTCGCTGACGACGTAGACGAAGGTCCCGTCGGGGCCGCGCTGCACGGAAGCGGTGGGCACGACCACCACCTTTTGCAGTGTGTCGAGCAGCAGCCGCACGTTGACGAACTGTCCGGGCCAGAGCTGCAGGTCCTTGTTCGGGAAGTCGGCCTTGAGCCGGATGGTGCCCGTCGTCTGGTCGACCTGGTTGTCGATCACCTGCAGGTCGCCGCTGTCGAGCACGTTTTTGGAATCGGTCTCGAGCGCATCGACCTTGAGGGCGCGCTGCGCCGAGGCCTTGTTGATCGAAGGCAGGTCTTGCTGG